>Ga0315274_10003348_pt1 | contig 23879 bp, 29 predicted proteins | sample YL17G02_20_MG_FD_203700 | JGI IMG/M metagenome (GOLD analysis project Ga0315274, IMG submission 203700) | Sediment microbial communities from Yellowstone Lake, YNP, Wyoming, USA - YL17G02_20 | ecosystem: Environmental > Aquatic > Freshwater > Lake > Sediment | place: USA: Wyoming | collected...
GCAACGGTCCTCAAGTTGCCACAGTTGATGTCGGGATAGGTCCTCTCGCGCCAGGACGGCCACATCTACGTCGCTCAGTGCGCTGGCCCGTCCTTGAGCCTGTGAACCATACAGGTACAGTGCAACGATTTCCTGCTGCGTTTGTGCCCAGGCGACCATTTCTCTCAAGAGCGATCTCAACTGTGCAGACATATTCCCGTCAACCTTAGCTTTCAAGATGTGGTGGGTTTCGATGAGTGGGGTGTCTATCAGAGGAATTGTAGCATGGTCCGCCGGGTAATGCAAATCAGGTTTTGGTGAGCCCGAACAAGTTCGGGAGTCCGGAACCACTACCCGGATGAGTTCGGGCTTCTGGGGGTGTTGTTTGAGGCTCCTAAATGTTTTCGGCTTCTTCGCGGGCGATGTGGACCCAGCGGATGACGCGCGTGGGGTCGCGGCGGATGGTGTGGTTGTCTTTCATGACGATTTCGACGCGGCAGCCGCGGGCGGCGCGCAGGTCGTCGCGCAGCGTGGCGCGGATGCGCGCTTCGTCGAAGGTGTCGAGTGCCAGGTCGGCCGGGTTGGGCTTCATCGAGAAGACGTAGCGGTCGCCCAGGCTTTCGGCCATCCTGGCGCGGTCGGACCACGGGGAGACGGAGACGCGCCGCAGGTTGGGAATTTGCCGGACGACGGGCCAGCGCCTGTCCAACGGTTCGCAGCACCCGTAGCAGTTCAGGCCGAAGCGCGCCAGGAGCGGCAGTTGGTAGGGCAAGACGAATTCGGCGAACATGCTGGGCGAGATGCCGACGGTCTCCTGGCTTTCGGCAAAGCCCCACATATCGCACAGGCGGACGTGCCCATCGAAATCGGGCTGGGGGAGTTCGTCGGACCAGCCCAGCCCGCCGGAGCCGACGTAGGTGCTGTCGTTGTTGAGGCTGAGGAGCCCTTGTGCTTCCAAGGCCTCGATGAGCGCGAGTGTGCCATCGCGCAAGGCCGCCATCAGGCGGTGGATCAGCGCGGGGGCGTCCACCATATCGTACATGATCTGTTCGAGGCCGCGCAGCTCGGCCAGCGTGCGAGTCATCCCCACCGACCACCACCACGAGGTTTTGACGCGCACGGGGAGCAGGTCGCCGAGGATCTCGTCGGCCAGGTTCGCCATGTGGTTGGTGGCGTCAAAGTCCACGCGCAGGAGCGGAGGGTGCAATTTATCCAGGTCGGCTGCGGTCTTGATGGGAGGATCCCAGCGGTAGGCTCCGCCGTCGTGGCCGCCGATGCGCTGTTCTTTGAGGCCCCAGTCGAGTTCGGCGTGGACGTGGGGGACGTCGAAGTGGGGGTCGAGCGTACGGTCGTCGCCCATAGAACTACTCCAGAAGATCTCCCGGCGCAGGAGCCATTCCCACTGGCGGGCAAGCGCGGATGTGCACTCGAGTTGGTCGGCGGTAATGATCTCGTTCCAACTGTTCTCGGGGTCGCAGAAGACGAGCGGGCGGGTGGGTTGGAGGGCGTTGTGCTTGCGCCAGAGGTCGCGTTTTTCGGCTTCGATGGGACGGGCGGCGAGTGCGGCGAGTTCGCCGGCCAGCCGGCGCAGGATGGCCCGGTCCGGCTGGGGGATGTGGGGGTCGGGGTGGCCTAATGAGGTATGAACAATGATAGATGCTTCAGGATGCTGCATTTCGTTTTACTCCTAACCAACTAACGCCTTTCCCCGAAACTCCGCCAGTTCCTGGTATCCGTGCCGCTCCATGTAGTCCCGCAGTTCGTCGCATATCTGGCGGAAGACGTCCATGCCCCGGTAGTAGACGGCCGAGCCGATGCCGACGGCGGTAGCACCTACCAGGATCATCTCGACGGCGTCCCGCCCGCTCGTCACGCCGCCTACGGCCACGACCGGCACATTTTTCACCGCCTGGCATATCTCGTACACGCAGCGCACGGCGATGGGGCGCAGCCCGGGGCCGCTCACGCCGCCGGTGCCGTGGGCCAGCAGCGGGCGGCAGGTCTCGACGTCGAGGATCAGGCCCGGCCCCAGCGTATTGATGGCGGTGATGCCGTCTGCGCCAGCCTCGACTGCAGCGCGGGCGATTTTCCCGATGTCGGTCACGTTGGGCGAAAGTTTCACGAGCACGGGGATGTGTGTGTTCTGTTTCACCCGCCGGGTGACCTGGGATACGACGTAGGGGTCGGTGGCGAACATCTGGCGGTAACGGTCGTCTATGTTGGGGCAGGAGATGTTGACTTCGATCAGGTCGGGCGCGGCCTCGGAGATGAAGCGGGCGACGGTGCCGAAGTCGTAGATGGTCTCGGCAAAGATGCTGGCGATGAGCGGGACGCCGAGTGGGGCCAAGCGCTCTTTGGCGGCGCGGATCTCTTCGACCATCACTTCGACGCCGGGGTTGGAGAGGCCGACGGCGTTGATCAGCCCCGGCCCCCAGTCCAGGACGGTCGGGTTGGGATAGCCGGGACGGGGCGTGAGGCTGCACGACTTGGTCGTCACCGCGCCTGCGCCGGCCTGCGCGACGCGCACGATGATCTCGTGGCTCAAGCCCAGGATGCCCGAGGAGAGGACCGTCGGGTTGGGCAGGCGGACGGTGCAGAGGGTGGTGGAGAGGTTGGGCATTGCAAATCGGCAAATCGGCAAATCGGCAAATCGGCAAATCAGCAAATCGGAAAGGGCGAATGGCAAATTGCAGGTTAGGTTGGGTGGAGGTAGGCCAGGGTTTCGGCGTGTTGGGTGGGGGTGATGTGGTTGGATGTTACCAGGGTGTTAAGAATCTGGCGCAGGGTCAGGGCGGCGTGTAGATGGTAGCCGCGTCCGGCAAGATCTGCTTTGCCGCCCTGTTCGCGGTCTATCAGCACGAGTACGTCGCGCACGGTGAGCCCGGCTTCCTCGAGCGGGGCGATGGCCTCCAGTTTGCTGTCTCCCCGTGTGATCAGGTCGTCTACCAGGAGTACGGTTTCTCCCGGCTTAAAGGCTCCCTCGATGGCGCGGCGGGTGCCGTGGGCCTTGACCTCGTGGCGGGGGTAGATGAGGGGGCGGTCCATCTCTAGTGCGAGCGCGACGCCGATGGGCAGGCCGGCGTAGGGAATTGCGGCCAGGCGGTCGAAGGTGAGCGTGCGGGCGATCTGGGCCATGGCGCGCGCGACCTGGCGCAGCAGCGATGGACGGCTGACCAGCAGCCGCAGGTCCACGTAGATGGGGGAGGTGAGGCCGGATTTGAGGGTGAAGGTGCCGAATTGGATGCAGCCGGAGTCGAACAGAAGGGAGGGAAGGGAAGGAGGGGATGGGGGAGGGGTCATTGAGGGCCTCGCAGTTCGTTGATGTGAGTGCGCAGGGCCAGGGCGGCGGCACGGGCGGCTTCGGCAAAGTCGGGGCCCGACGAGGCGTAGATGACGTCGCGCGAGGAGTTGATGACGGGGCCGAGGCCGCTGGCGGTGGGACCGTACGCGACGGCTGCCTCCAGGCTGCCGCCCTGCGCGCCAATCCCTGGGATGAGGAACGGGAGGTCGGCAGCGATCTGGCGCAGGCGGGCCAGTTCTTCGGGGTAGGTGGCGCCGACGACCAGGCCACAGGTGCCGGGATGTTCGGCGTTCCACTCTACCGCCAGGTGGGCGACTTGCTGGTACAGCGGGCGGTCGCCCACGAGCCAGTCCTGGAGGTGCGGGGCCGAGGGGTTGGAGGTGCGGGTCAGGAGGAAGGCGCCGTGCTGTTCGTCGGCCAGGAACGGGCGCAGCGCATCCAGCCCCAGGTAGGGGTTGGCGGTGACGGCGTCCACTCCCAGCACGTCGAAGGCGGCCCGGGCGTAGGCAGCGGCAGTGTGCCCGACGTCGTTGAACTTGGCGTCGAGGATGACGGGGATGGTGTCGGGGATGGTGGCGATGAGGGCCTGGAGCGCGGCCAGGCCCGCCGGCCCCTCCGCCAGCCAGAAGGCCAGGTTGGGCTTGTAGGCGCAGACCAGGTCGGCGGTGGCCTCGACGATAGCACGGCAGAAGAGCAGGAGCGGGGCCTCGGCCGCCAGAATGGACTCAGGCAGCCGCTCCAGCAGCGGGTCGAGGCCGATGCACAGCCAGGAATGGTTGGCTTGTTGGGACGTGGTGAGTTTGTTAGTGAATGTCATGGTGGGCCGTCAACCGTTTTCCAGACATCGCATGCGAGTATAATGCAGTCAGGGGGGGATGTCAAGTTGACGATCTTCCGGCTCTGTGGTATCCTCCCCACCGATGGCCGAAAAAGAACGGATCAAGGCAGTGGGCCTGCTTTCGGGTGGGCTCGATAGCACGCTGGCTGTCCGGGTCGTCCTCGAGCAGGGGATTCAGGTCACTGCGCTGCATTTCCGTACCGGTTTTTCCTACGTTGAACGGAACCGCATAGCCGGGCGTGGGCTGGTTGGGCCTTCCGACGCAGAACGGGCGGCCGCAACGCTGGGGGTGGCTCTGGAAATGATGGACGTCTCTGACGAGTATTTCTCGTTGGTGCTCCACCCCCGCTATGGCTATGGGTCGGGGATGAACCCCTGTGTAGACTGTCGCATCTTGATGCTCCGCCAGGCCAGGGCCTGGATGGAGCACCACGGCTATCACTTTGTCTTTACCGGCGAGGTGGCCGGCCAGCGGCCCAAGAGCCAGATGCGACCCAGCCTCAACACCGTTGAGCGCGAGAGCGGGCTGCGGGGCTACCTGCTCCGGCCACTCTCGGCCAAACTTCTCCAGCCGACCATACCCGAACAGCGGGGTTGGGTGGAGCGGGAGCGACTGTACGGGATCAGCGGGAGAGGGCGCAAGGCACAGATCGCGCTGGCGGAGCAGTTGGGCATCGCCGACTATCCGCAGCCTTCTGGTGGCTGTTGCTATTTGATTGACCGGACCTATGCCCGCCGCCTGCGCGACTTTCTGGAGCACGAGGGAGCGGGAGCACTGCTCCCCGGGCAGGTACAACTCCTGGCCGTGGGGCGGCATCTGCGTCTGCCCTCCGGGCGCAAGGTGATCGTTGGACGCCACGAGCGGGAGAACGAGTATCTGGGGACCTGTGGTGTGGAAGGGGTCCTGCTCACGACGGTGGATCACCCCGGGCCGACGACGCTGGTGGCGGGCGGAGGCACGCCTGGCGAGATCGAGTGGGCGGCACGGATCACGGCTGGCTATTCAGACGGCAAAGGCGAGCCCGTTGTGCGCGTCGAGGTGCGCCGCCACGCAGGGCAGGGTGGGGTGGTCGAGGTGCTGGCGGTTGAACCGATCATGCACGATGGATTGCAGGCGCTGATGGTATAGACCTGGAGTGGCAGGTGGGTTGACTTGCCCTCAACAGGGGGATGGGGTATAATAAAATGCGTTCTACGCCATAGCATGAACGGCGCAGGAAGGAAGGGAGAGTCCGGTATTTGACGCCGATGTACGCCGTCCTGCTCGTCGAGGGCAGGAAACCCACGGCAGAGTATCTAGCCCCTGTTCTGAGCGACCAGGGGTATACCGTCGTCACAGCCCATGCGCGCAGGGAGGCCCAGGCTTTGGTCCAGGACGTCCACCCGGCGGTGGTGGTGCTGGACTCTCCTTCATTGCGTTTCGATTGTCGTCGTTTTTGCAGTACCCTGCGGGAGGCCAATTTCGAGGGCGCGGTGCTGATGTTGCTGCCACAGGGGGAGAAGATCGACCGCAGCGCAGGTGCGCGTGCCTATCTGCGCTACCCCATTTCGGCCAAGAAGTTAATCAATCGCATTGCCAGGCTGTTGCCTGCCCCTGAAGACGAGGTGCTCCGGGCGGGTAACGGCATAACTTTCAATATCAAGCAGCGCTGTGTAGTCCAGGGTGACCACGAAAGTCACCTCACCCCCAGGCAGGCCCACCTGCTCGAGATTTTTATGCAGCACTCGGGTGAAATTCTGACGCGGGCCTTTTTGATGAAGCAGATATGGGAGACCGACTATCTGGGCGATACGCGCACGCTCGACGTGCACGTCCATTGGGTGCGCAAAGCGATTGAGGAGGACCCCAGGTCACCGGTCTGCCTGCGCACGATCCGCCGGGTGGGTTACCGTTTCGAGGTGCCAGAAGAGGAGTAGGCGCGGCGGATTTGCTCAAATCCCACTTTATGGTACAATCGTAGCCGATTGATCAAGTACACACGCCTCCTGACCGGCGAGAGTGTGCTGGATGAGCAGCCAATCCAGTCTCTCGACGGAGCGATGGAGGCGGAGGATATAACAGAAAAGGGAGGTTCCTCTATGGCTGTCATTTCAATGAAAGCACTCCTGGAAACCGGAGTGCACTTTGGTCATCGCACCCGGCGCTGGAATCCGAAGATGAAGCCCTATATCTTCACAGAGCGCAATGGGGTGCACATCATAGACCTGCAGCAGACCATCACCGCGCTTAACAAAGCCTGCGCACTGGTCCAGGACACCGTAGCGGCCGGGGGTACAGTTCTTTTTGTGGGCACCAAGCGACAGGCCCAGGAGACGATCGCGCTGGAGGCGCAGCGCTGTGGGATGTCCTACATCAATCGACGCTGGCTGGGCGGCACGCTGACCAACTGGCGTACGATCCGGCAGCGCATCGAATACTTGCTCAACCTGGAAGCCCGCCGTGAGCGGGGTGACTTTGAGCGGCTGACGAAAAAAGAGGCCTTGGGCCTGCAGCACCAGGTTGATAAACTCAACAGTCAACTGGGTGGCATCAAAGAGATGCGTAATCTCCCTGACCTGCTCTTCGTCGTGGACGTGCGACGGGAGGCCACCGCTGTGAAAGAGGCCAACAAACTGGAGATTCCGATCATCGGCGTCGTGGACACGAACTGTGATCCCGACCCGATTGATTACGTGATCCCGGCCAACGATGATGCGATCCGGGCGATCAAGTTGATTACCTCGAAAATTGCCGATGCTGTGCTGGAGGGAGTTGCGCAACGCAAAGCCTACGAGCCGGAGGTGCCTGAGGTTGAGGCCGTCAGTGTCGAGGACGAGAAATACCTGAGCGCTGCCACGCTGGCCCGCCTGAAAGAGTTGACGTTCGAAGAAGGCTTCGATGAAGAGGACGCGGGGCTCCTGGCAGAGGCAGTGCCGGCTGACGAAGCGGCTGAGGTAGAAGAAAGTGAGACCGGCGCGGAGGACGAAGCGGACGAGGACGAGGACGAGGACGAAGACGAAGACGAAGACGAGGATGAAGAAGAGGCCTGAGTTGTCTTGGGCCTGCCATTCACAGGTGCAAACTACAGGGCGATAGGAGAACGGAACTTGGAGATCACCACTGCGATGGTCAAGGAACTACGACAGGCGACTGGCGCTGGTGTGCTGGACTGCCGCCAGGCTCTGGAGACTTGTGCTGGCGATCTGGAGAGTGCAGTCGCTTATTTGCGTGAAAAGGGACTGGCTGCGGCTGCTAAACGGGCGGATCGCCAGGCCTCTGATGGGCGCGTGGAGGCATACGTCCACCCGGGCAGTCGCATTGCCGTGCTGTTGGAACTGAATTGCGAGACCGACTTTGTCGCTCGCACGGACGACTTTAAGACGTTGGCTCACGATTTGGCGCTTCACATTGCCTTCGCCGCGCCACGCTATATCACGCGCGAAGACGTGCCTGGAGAACTGATTGAGCGCGAGCGAGCAATCTACCGCGCCCAGGCCCTGGAAGAAGGTAAGCCTGAAAACGTCATAGGCCGTATTGTTGAAGGGCGATTGGAAAAGTTCTACCAACAGGCTTGCCTGATGGAACAGCCCTTTGTCAGGGACGAGGATAGAATGATCCAGGAGTTGATCACCGACGCGATTGCCAAATTCGGTGAGAACGTCGTCATGCGTCGTTTCGTACGCTACGCTGTGGGAGAGGGTCTGCAATAAGTTTTATCAGGGCGGAACAGTATGGCCGTTGCGAAGTACAAACGGGTCTTGCTCAAACTAGGTGGTGAGTCACTGGCCGGTCCGGGGGGCTTTGGTATCGGTCCTCACATGGCGGAAGAGATCGCTGCCAAGATAGCGGCTGTGCGCAAACTGGAAGTGGAAGTCGCGATTGTCCTGGGAGCGGGTAACATCTGGCGTGGCCGGGATGGTCTGACACACGGGATGGACCGTGCTACGGCCGATCACATGGGTATGCTGGCGACGGTGATGAATGCGCTCGCGCTGGCCGATGCACTGGCGCGTATGGGAGTCGTTACCCGCGTCCAGACCGCGATCGAGATGCGGGCCATTGCTGAGCCTTACATCCGCCTGCGGGCGATCCGGCACCTGGAGAAGGGGCGCACGGTCATCGTCGGTGGTGGTACCGGTAATCCATACTTTACCACCGACACGGCTGCCGCTCTCAGAGCGATGGAGATCGATGCTGACCTGCTGATCAAGGCAACCAAGGTGGACGGAGTGTATGCCGAAGACCCACACGAGAATCCCGACGCCGAGCGTTTCGATCACCTGACCTATATGGAGGCGCTCGAACGGCGCATCGGGGTGATGGACGCGACAGCGATCTCATTGTGCATGGAGAACGACCTGCCGATCCTCGTGCTCAACCTGTGGCAACCTCACAGCCTGGAGCGGGCTGTAGTGGGGGAGCCGATTGGGACGCTGATTTCTCGATAGCCGCGATCAAAGATGATCAAAGACTTACTTCACGAAGCAGAAAGCCGCATGGATCGTTCCATCGAGGTGTTGGGGGACGATTTACGCGCCATCCGCACCGGGCGGGCTTCCCCGGCGCTGGTGGAGCGGGTGATGGTGGAATATTACGGCGCGCCTACACCACTCAAGCAGTTGGCCGTCATATCTGCACCGGAGCCTCAACTGCTCACCATTCGCCCCTACGATGCCGGGTCGCTGGGTGACATCGAACGGGCGATCCTCAAGTCTGAACTGGGCCTTACACCCGTCAACGATGGCAGGATCATCCGCCTGCCCATCCCCCATCTGACCGAAGAGCGGCGGCAAGAGTTGGCAAAACTGGTGCGCCAGCGTGTCGAGGGGGGAAAAGTGGCGTTGCGGAACATCCGCCGCGAGGCACTGGATGACCTGCGCGAGTTTGAGAAGGAGAAACTCATTTCCGAGGACGACTTTTACCGTGGCAAGGATGACCTCCAGGATCTCGTGGATCGTTACATCAAGCAGATGGACGAGATCGAGGCCCGCAAGCAGCGCGAGGTCCTGGCAGAGTTAGAATGACCTGGGGTTGTCTTGGATTGACCTACGATCATGTCCTCACAACCGGATGATCAGCAGTATCCGCCTCTGGAACGGATACCCCGGCACGTCGCCATCATCATGGACGGTAATGGCCGCTGGGCTCAGGCGCGAAATTTATCGCGGTCGGCTGGACACCGCGCAGGAACGGAGAATTTGCGGCGTGTGTTGCGTGCGGCGGTTCGATTTGGCGTTCCGATTCTGACGGTCTATGCATTTTCGACTGAAAATTGGGGCCGTCCGGAGAGTGAAGTCCAGACTCTGCTGGCTCTCGTCGGGAGAGTACTGAACCGCGAGTTGCCGGACCTGCATAAGGAAGGTGTCCAACTGCGCCACGTGGGCCGGCTGGAGCGTATCCCCCCGAGACTGCAACGCAGAGTCCTGGATGCCATCGAATTGACCAAGGAAAACCGGCGACTGATCCTCAATGTGGCTTTTGACTATGGCGGGCGGGACGAGTTGGTGGGCGCCATACGTCGTATCATTGCCGACGGTGTGCCTGCCGAGCAGGTGGACGAAGCGCTCGTCAGTCGTTATCTCTATACGGCCGGGTTGCCTGACCCTGACCTGATCGTCCGCACGAGTGGAGAGATGCGGAGCAGTAACTTTCTCATCTGGCAGGGAGCGTACGCTGAATTTTACGCGACCCCTACGCTATGGCCCGATTTTGATGAGAGCGAACTCTACGAGGCCCTGAAGCAGTACAGCCAGCGAGAGCGCCGTTTTGGCCGGGTGTCTGGATAGGACACTGGTGTAAGCAGGCGACGTGGAGGGGCTCCATCACCGACACACAAGGTGGACGTGTCGGAATATACAAAGTGCTTCTTGACTGTGCTACGTACACGTCTACTCACTACTGCTGTCTTGATCCCGGTTGCCGTCGGCTGCATCTACCTGGGTGGGTTGCCGTTCCTGGCACTGGTAGCCTTGTTCTTGACGTTGGCCGAGATTGAATTTTGCCGCCTGGTGGCGCTCGACCGCTTTCGCCCCGCGCTCGCCTTCGGGCTTGGGATGCTGTGGCTCTTCCTGTTGGATGCGCAGTGCTCGACGTTGGGACTGTTAATGCCTGGCATGGCGCTGATCCTGCTGGGCTCCCTGGCCTGGCAACTGGCTCACCGGCAGGGCTCACCGGTCGCCGATTGGGCATTGACGGTGACAGGGGGCCTGTACCTGGGGTTGTGTGGTGGTTGCCTGATCCGGCTGCGGAGCAGCCAGCCTGACGGTGTCTGGTGGACACTGACCACCGTGCTCGCGATCATAGCCGCAGATTCCGGCGCGTACTGCATCGGGCGGGCCTTCGGACGGCACAAATTGGCGCCCCGGCTCAGCCCTGGCAAGACCTGGGAGGGCTACATCGCGGGTGTGGTTGCTGGTGGCCTGGTCACGCCCCTGTTGGCCTCGCTCTGGCGGATCGGAGCGAGGGGAGCCACTACGGTCAGTCCTATGCATGGCCTGATCCTGGGGTTGGTGATTGCCATCGTCGCGCCGCTGGGAGACCTGGCGATCTCGATGATCAAGCGGCAGGTCGGCGTGAAAGACAGTGGCACAATTATCCCCGGCCACGGCGGGGCGCTGGATCGGATGGACAGCATCCTGTGGGCCGCCGTGATCGGTTACTACTACGTACAGATGTTTGTGTATTAGGTCCGTCACTCAGAGCGAAGCGAGGAATCTCTTATGGACAAGGAGCGACTGGTACGTGACGTTTACCATAGGGGCGTGATCCTGTGCAAGCCGGACACCCCCTCTTCAGGAGATTGTGCGGGTGATGGCCGATACAGAGATTCACGCCGTCATGGTCGCCGAGCGCGAGGGGGAGCCAGCGGTGGGGGTGGTGTCTCATACCGATGCCATTGCCCGCTATGGAGAGGATCTGACCACGATGCAGGCTCGCGACGTGATGACGGCCGACGTCGTCAGTATCTCAGAAAGCGCGACTGTGGGAGAAGCAGCCAGGAAACTGCTGGCGAGCCGTATCCATCGTTTGTTGGTGGTAAACGAGGCCGGCAGCCCCTTGGGCATTCTTTCGACCACTGACATCATCCGCGAGATGCGCGGCTCCCGCTGGATGTGGTATCTAGACTGAAAGGGAATGTAGGAAGTATGAACGGAGAAAGCACCGTAGGCGAATTGGACATGGCCGGCCTGGAGATCAGGACGCTGGCGGAACTGCGGGACCTGGCCAAAGAGTGGGAGATTTCCGGCTACAGCCGCCTGAAGAAAGAGGATCTCATCTTGCGCTTGCTGCGGGCCAAAGCGGAGAGGGAGGACCTGATCTTCGGCGGCGGTGTGTTGGACATCGCCGATGAAAGTAAGGGCTACCTGCGCTGCGACCATTACAAGCCGGGACCTGACGACGTGTACGTTTCGCAGTCCCAGATCCGTCGCTTTGGATTGCGCACTGGCGACATGGTGATCGGGCAGGTGCGGCCGCCGAAGGAGAACGAGAAATACTACAGCCTCCTGCGTGTCGAGGCAGTGAACGGGGTGGACCCGGAGGCGGCCAAGCAGCGCCCGTCTTTCGAGTCGCTGACGCCGATCTTCCCCAACAAGCGTTTTACTCTGGAGACCACGCCGGACAGACTGACGACACGGCTGTTGAGCATGGTCACGCCGATTGGGAAAGGACAGCGTGGGCTCATCGTATCGCCGCCCAAGGCCGGCAAGACGACCGTGCTCAAGCACATCGCCAACGGCATCACAGCCAACCACCCCGAGGTACACCTGATGGTCGTGCTCATCGGCGAGCGGCCCGAAGAGGTCACCGACATGGACCGTTCGGTGGATGCCGAGGTCATCAGTTCGACCTTCGATGAGCCTGTCCAGAGCCATGCGTCCGTCGCGGAGATCGCACTGGCGCGGGCCAAGCGGCTGGTGGAGGACAGGCGGGACGTCGTGATCCTCCTCGACAGTATCACCCGCCTCTCGCGCGCGTACAACCTGGTGGTGCAGCCCAGCGGCCGCACGCTCTCCGGCGGGCTCGATCCGGCGGCGCTCTATCCGCCCAAGCACTTTTTCGGCGCGGCCCGCAACATCGAAGAGGGAGGCAGCCTCACCATCGTCGCCACCTGCCTGGTGGACACCGGCAGCCGGATGGACGACATGATTTACGAGGAGTTCAAGGGCACCGGCAACATGGAACTCTTGTTGAGCCGGAAACTGCAGGAGAGGCGCATCTTCCCCGCGTTCGAGATCGAGCGCTCCAGCACGCGGCGGGAGGAACTGCTGTACGACGAGGATACACTGCAAAAGATCTGGCTGATGCGGGAGCGTTTCCTGGACTCCCAGTCGTCCGGTTATAGCGTGGTGCAAGCAATGCAGGAACTATTTCGCGTCCTGAAACGCACGCAGAACAACGAAGAGTTCCTCAATCTGTTCGCCAAGATGGCGGAGGCGGAGGGGCGCTAGGTCAGCCAGTCTTGTACTGCCCCTGCCACCTCGGCAGGTCGTTCGAGCATCACCATGTGGCCTGCACCCTCGATGATGGTGAGGTGAGCGCCAGCGATGTTTTCGGCCAGGAAGCGCGCGTACTTGAGCGTGGTCAGTTGATCGGCGGAGCCCGCGATCACCAGCGTGGGGGCCGCGATTCCCCCCAGGTGTTCCATCACGTCGAAGCGGTCGCAGGCGGTGAAATCCCCCAGGAGCACGTCAGGGCCGGCCTCCAGGAGCGCCTGTCGTCCCAGGCTGGTCAGCCGCGGCGGAGCCTCCGCGGCCCAGGCGAAGCGGGTGATGAGTCCCGCGGTGCCCTCGAAGTCGCTGCGGATTCCCTCCAGGATGGCCGGGGCCACGCGCAGCCGCGCCCCGGTCGCCACCAGGACCAGCCCAGCCACGCGGGCGGCAAAATCGAGCGCCAGCGTCATGGCGATCGCGCCGCCCATAGAGTGCCCTACGACGACGGCTCGCTCGACCCTGACCGTGTCGAGAAAGGCGGCCACAGCCCTCGCGTAAGCCCCAATGGTGTCGCGCCCTGGCCCCGCTGAACGTCCATGGCCGGGCAGGTCGAGCGTGTAGACGGTGGCGCCGGGCAGGCGGCGCAGCGCGGCGGGCCAGTGCAGGCGTGTGCCGCCGGCCCCGTGCACCAACACGAGCGCCGGGTTGCCTGCCGGCCCCCGGTTCACGGTATAGAACAGGTCGCCTGTGGCGGTTTTCGCGTAGGGCATGACCCCAATACCTCCCCCGTCAGTGTTTTGCCGTCGGCAGTGTGTCCAGCACCTCACCGCGCAGCGCGCGCCGCAGCGCCTCCCGGTCGTCCCAGGGGTACTCGATTGTGCCGAAGCACATGCTCTGCTCGTGCCCCTTACCGCAGGCGATCACGACGTCGCCCGCCCGCGCTTGCTGGCACGCCAGCAGGAGCGCCTCGCCCCGGTCGGGCACGCGCCACAGGTCTACCCCCTCGCGCTTGCCCTCCGCGACGGCGGCGTTGACACTTTCGGCTATGATCTCGTCCAGGCTCTCGGTGCGGGGGTCCTCGGCCGTGATGATTGCCAGGTCGGCCAGTTGCCCCGCGACGTGGCCCATCATGGCCCGCTTGGCGCGGTCGCGCAGGCCCGCGCAGCCAAAGACGACGATCACCCGGCCGCCCGCTTTGGCCAGCGTACGCGCCGTCTGCAGCGCCTGCTGGAGCGCGGTGGGCGTGTGGGCAAAGTCCACGAGCGCCAGAAAATCCTGCCCGGCCTCGATCCGCTCCATGCGCCCCGGCACACCCTGGACTGCTGCAATGCCCTCGGCGATGGCCTGTGGCTCGAGGTTCAGTGCAACGGCCACCGCCGCGGCTGCCAGCGCGTTGCTGACGTTGAACGCTCCTACCAGCCGGGTTTCCACCTGCACATCTCCTCCCGGCAGTGCGAGCATGAAGCGGGTTCGGTCGGGATCAGAGCGGACGTCGCGGGCGGTCACGTCGTGGGCAGGCTGGAAAGCCTGCCCCACGGCCGGACCGGCGTGGGCAGTCAAGTCGTGGGCAGGCTGGAAAGCCTGCCCCACGGCCGGACCGGTGAGGGAGTAGGTGATCTGGCGGTCGGCGGGGAGCGGGCTCAGGTAGCGGTAGGAGTCGTCATCGCGGTTGAGGACCGCCACCTTGGGCAGGCCCGGCTTGCGGAAGGAACGTGCCAGGCCCTCGAAGAGGCGCGCTTTGGCCTGCTGGTAGGCCGCCACCGACCCGTGAAAGTCGGTGTGCTCGTGCGTGACGTTCGTCACGGCGGCCACGTCGAAGTCGCAGCCCGCCACGCGCTGCTGCGCCAGCCCGTGGGAGGTGACTTCCAGCACGGCGTGGGTGGCCCCGCTCTCGACCATGCCGGCCAGGTAGCGCTGGACGTCGGGCGGGTCGGGGGTGGTGGTGTGGAGGCCGGTGTCCACGTCTTGCTTGCCGATGCGCGCGCTCACCGTGCTGACCATCCCGGCATTGAGTCCAGCGGCGCGCAGGATGGCGTAGATGAGGGCAACGGTGGTCGTCTTGCCGTCGGTGCCGGTGACGCCGACGAGCGCCATCTTGCGGGAGGGGAAATCGTGCCAGGCGGCGCACAGCCAACCCCACGCTTCCCGCGCATCGGGGACGCGCACGTAGGTGAAGGCGCCCCAGGGCACGCCGGGCAACTCTTGCGGCGGCCGCTCGCCGACGACGGCGACGGCGCCATCCTTCACCGCGTTAGCGATGAAGCGGTGGCCGTCCACGGCGGTGCCCGGGATGGCGACGAACAGGTCGCCGGGGTGGACCTGCCGCGAATCGGCGGCGATGCCGCCTATCTCGGCGTCGCCGCCGGTCCAACTCAAGATCGTGGGCAGTGCTTGTACCAGATGCTTTAGTCGCATTCTATAGGATTCACTCGCGTTGACTGCAAGAATTTTTTAGACACGGATTTACACGGATGAACACGGATAAATATGATATGGAATCCGTGATGATCCGTGCAATCCGTGTTTATCCGTGTCCAATAGATTTATTTGCTCTGTGATAGCGTCTTGCCGCCTACCAGCGCCTTGAGCAGGTCGCGGCGCTTGAGCGCGCGCTTGCTGTCAATCTCGACCGCGCCGGCCTTGTCGTCGGCCATCTTGCGGATGGCCTCGACCCACGCCCCGCTCTCCACCGGCGTGTGGCGGATGCGCCAGCGCTCGACCCAGATCGGCAGTTCGCCGGCGTTGGTGACCCGCTGGTGAGTCACGGTCTTGGTCACGCCCTGGGATTCAAGTGTGACTGTGTACTCTTCGGTTGTGGGCTTGACCGGGCAGACCTGCATACACGCGCCGCACTTGATGCAATAGTAGTCGGCCAGGACCAACTGGCCTTCTTCGTCCACGTGCAGCGCACGGGTGGGGCAAATGTCGGCGCAAGCCAGGCAGCCCGGGACGCACTTGTCGCGGCGCAAGGTCACCGCACCCTGCCAGGGTTGCACGACCTGGAACGCGCCAGAACTCGCGATTTCGCACTGGCGGCAGCGGATGCAGTGCTCTTGATCCACCTTCAGCGTATGGTGCTCCTCGTCGTAACTGATGACGTTCGTCGGGCAGTTCTGGATGACGAAATCCTTGCGGCTCCAGTCGAACTGCGCCTCATCGAACGCCGTGGATTGGACCAGGTCGGGGAAGGCTTCTTTGACGAGCACCGGGTTCTCACGCTGGCCGTTGATGGTCAGGGTGATGGCGTTCTTGGGGCACATGACCTCGCAGATCCCACACAGCACACATTTGTCCGCGTCAACGTCCACGGAGGGCTTTTTCGTCAGGCGGCCGTCCGCGATGTGGCCCTCGACGTGGATGATGGCCTGCTTGGGGCAGGCCAGTGGCCCGAGCTGGCACCCCACGCAGCGGTCGAGGTCCCAGGTCATGAGGTAATGGCGCGTGACCATGGCGCGCTCGAGTGTGATCTCATGTTCGGTGGTGGTTTTTCGTGTGCTGCCTCGTCCGTTCATGGTTGCTCCTCTGTCAGATTTTTGGGACGCGGATGAACGCGGATGAACGCGGATTTGTGATTTTTGCTAGGCGTGCGCCTGCTGAGTTGTTTGACTGACTGCAAGAATCTTCACTTCGTCCTTCAGTCGTTCCCCAAGCCTGTCCTTCTCTACCTCGAGATCGTAACGCGCCTGAAGATTCAGCCAGAAGCGCTCCGAGAGGCCAAAGTACCGTGATAGCCGCAGTGCCGTGTCAGCGCTGATTGAGCGCTGCCCGTGCACAATTTCGTTGATCCGGCGCGGGTGCACACTGATGTCCTTTGCCAACTTGTACTGGCTGATCCCCATGGGCTTGAGAAACTCTTCTAACAGGATCTCGCCTGGATGGACCGGGGCGAACTTGTTTCCGCTCATAGCGCTCTCCTAAATGGGTGCAGGCATAGCGCGATTTCCCTTACTACTCACCAGCCTGCTGCAAAACTGCATCAATTACAGCCTGACTAAGGCTGAATCCTTGCCGTCGCAGCCGTTCGAGTTCAGGGCGTACGGCAGGCAAAAGCCCTGCTTGCTTAGCCTTGAGCAGAATTCCTACTGTCCCAATCTTATTCAAGCCCAGTTGCGTCAGTTTACGCCGCCCTTTCTTTTCGTCCATCAACACCCAGTCTGCGCCAATCTCACGCGCCAACACAATCGTTTCGGCTTCGCCCAGGTCCAACTCATCCAGCAGGACCTCCACTGCCAGACGGTCCTTGACACTAACAGTTTTTATCCAGGTGGCGGCGGTTACTTCACGTTTCGCACCGCCTGCTTCACGTCCTGCCACTACTGCTTCGTCGTACACTGCCTGTGCGATGTAGATTTCGCCAAACAGTTGCCGCAGCAGATCAAACCTCTGGATCGAGGCCATCCCGATAAGTGGAGTGGTATTCGAGACGACGATCATTGGACGGCGTTTACCTCTAACGCTTCAACGGCGGCAAATTCTTCGGCTAGTTCGTCGGGGGTGTAGTTGATGTATGCGATGCCACGTGCGCGAAGCAAGGCCAAGAATTCGATGCGATTGAGATCTAACAAACGTGCGGCTTTACCTGAAGAGATGTGGCCTTCGGCAAACAATGACAAGACCAGCCATTCGGTGATACGACGCTGTACCTCGTTCTGGTCAAAGCCAAACTGCAATAGGCGGGTGGGTAACCTTATTTGAAATGTTGTCTCTACCATAGCCATTAAACTCCTTGGGTCGTGTAGGCTCGCTCGCGCCGCAGCCATGTCTCATAAATGCCCTTCCAACGGCTGAAATCTGCGCGAGTTTCATCGTATTCGTCGTAGTGTGCTAATTTGCCAGACATGAGCGCCGCATAAAAGTCTTCGCTGAGAATACCGTATTTTTCTTCGTAGAGTGTCAGGCGGCGTCCGAGCAACTTCATCTCAATCACCAGTTGATGGATTTCCATGTGTACCTCCCGACGGTAATCGTACCGCAAAAGCAGATTCCGTAAATCCATTCATCGTCCGGCAGCCTCGATACAGTTTTCATTCCACAGCGCCAGGACTTCCCCGGCCTCGCTCTGCATCATCTTGCTGATCTGGGTCATACCATGCCTCCAATATGTGATGGCTGGTGGCTTTCCAGGCAAAGTCAGGCTCCCAGGCTATGGCCAGTCTCTGACCGAGCCATCCAGGACAGCCTATGGCCAGAGCGGGCTGTCTACTGCGTGGTTCCTAATAGTAACCGCGACCAGACTTGCACTGGCTATAGGCGGTAGCTCCGCAGGACGTGCCAGCAGGAGTCAGGTTGCCTCAGAGGATGACACAGTATTTGTACAGCTTTTGCACAACCAACGACTTTCCTTGACAGATGTGTTGGGTATCAACCAAATACAGTCAATGTGTTCCCAATTACCTGTCTCAGCCAGAAGTTCGCGCCCTATCCTCTCAGCTTGGCTAATGCACTCTGCAAAACCATAATCCGAGGTTCTGATCGCAACGACTTTAACTACAGTGCTGTCAATAGTGCCAACTTCCACAGCGCGCGAGAATTGATTCTCCTTGCTTGCCAATATATGCAACAATGCCTTACGGATTCGGTTCTGATTGCTAGGAGCATCGCAATCTTCAAGATTTCCATAAGGAAGCATCTGCCATCCATGAACCTCTCTTTTGCGAGCCACTTCCACTGCATAGCATTTCCCACTCCACTCAGCCATAATATCTAAGTGTGCTCTACTACTCGTCTCCAGTACTTTGCTGATCTCTGAGAATCCTAATCTTGCCAAAAAGTCCAGTACAAGAACTTCAGCGATGAAATCAACAATGGCTTCATCAGTGAGATACCCAAGATCAGGGTGATTACTTCCCCTATATTCTCTGCGCAGCCCATCAACTCCTGGTACTGATTGGATACGGCTTAGTCTTTGTTCCAAACTCTGCCCATCATCGAATATAGCCCGGATAATGGGACTGCCAAGAATTCCCTTTTGCTGTAGTCGGTTTCTTATCAATCGACCAAAGAAGTGATGAATCATCGGCAAGCTAGAGAGTCGTTCCTGCAGTATCTTTTCAAACTCTGCATAGTTATCACATATAATACAGGCTGCATCTATGCATTGCTGAGGTATTTCGCCATAGGATGCGTACAACTCACCACTGTTACTTATGGTCGCTCCCATAATCGCTTTGCGCACAGTCTCTATTGTCAGTCGGCCTTGATCAGTCTTCTGTTCTTTCAAATCCAACTCCCCCGCAGAATGGGCGATGTGGCGAAGTCCCATATCCGAATGAACTGGGGTACTGTTCGTCTATAGGTCGAGCAGCTTGGCTTTTGCTGCCCTAAACTCTTCTTCGCTGATCAATCCTTGACTTCTCAATTGGCTTAGTCGCTCCAGTTGTGTCGCTAGATCAACTATGGAGGTGGGGGGGTGCTTACTAGGCTCTGCATTAGCCGCGACAGGTGGATTTGCTATTTTGCTACGCACGAAATCAGCAAATTTGTTTGCTGCTTCTTTGTCCACCCACTGAAGCACAAGTGTCTGAGAGTTCGAGAGGGTTATCGTGAAGGTACCAGGCCAGCTAGGTGTAATAGATATCTGGTTGATCTTGTCGTAAGTGTAGTCAGTAGCCTGACTTCCAAGAAAACCGGTCACTACCCACAGCAAACGTCTATCCGTAGCCCAAAGTCCTCCCCAATCGGAGTGACCTAGGAGGCCAAGAGCCTTTCCAAATAGAACTGCTTCCGTTTGCTCGCTCTCGCCCAGATATTTCACAACGTCCTTTACGCATCTTTGACGAAGCCATTTTTTCTGTGTTTTTGGATAAAATATCTGAATAATTGACGGAATGATCCCAGCTTTATTGCTCATGATCATCCTTCTCCTTGTCTGGCCTTGCTAACGTGCCGCGGTCTAATGGGATGGAACTCTGCCGCCCGTGCGGCCCTCTGTCTCTTGGCTCGCACCACGCTTAGTAGTGGTAACGGGCCTGGAGAAAATCTATGCGACCCTCTCGCACCAGATATACGATACGATGTTCCTCCGTCAGCCGCCGTGACCACACCCCCGACCCCAGATACTTCAGTGGTTCCGGCTTGCCAATCCCAACAAATGGGTCCCGGAGAATGGCCTCTATCAGACTGAAGGCTCGCAGCGCGACCTTGCGATCTGTCTCAACCCAGTAGCGCAGATCCTCTCGAAACTCTGGGTGAAAGACCGCTATGCGCTGAGCAGGACTGGTGATCTGTACTCTACGCTGTTTCGTCAAGCCCAACCTCGCGGCGCAGTTCTTCTACGGACTGGGGGGGGAGTGTCTCGCGTTGAGCGCGGATCAGCGCCGTCAGCAGGCGTTCTGCGTTCTTGGGGGATCGTAACAGATAAGCCGTCTCCATCAGGCTGGTGAGTTCTGCGGCTGAAATCAGCGCAACGTCCTCCGTCCCTCGTCGCCGGATAATCACTACTTCGCGATCGTTGATGACTTTGTCAAAGAGAGCGGCCAGTTTAGCACGCGCCTGTGTATAGGTCAATTGGGTTATCATGGAACCTCCCGGTACATAAATGTACAGGAATACTGTACAATAAAACGCCTGAACTGTCAAGCGCGCATGAGACAGGCACAGGTGAATGTGGTTTTGAGTTAAATGCAGCTACATTTGGCTTATTCCCACCAATCTCTCTTTTGGGCCATATCTACTCGGAAAGCTTGTACATGTCCGCACACATCACAGACTAAAATCCGCCAATCGGAAGTACCTGCTGTGCTGAAGCCGAAGTTACGGACTTGTATGGAATTGGCAGCACGTAATTGGTAGTGCCCATAACCGCAATATATGCAAGGCTGTTGAATACCTTTGGCAATGGGGTTGAACTCCTTACTGACTAAACGCATGACAACTTGGGACAATGACAAGACCTGGTTTATGTCAGCTCTTTTCCTTGGGTCATCAACAATCATTAAATCTAGTAGGCGATTGACATGCTCCATATAGATATTGTCCCAGAATTCCTCTGTCGCGTTTCTCCCAGACCATTTCCGGGGCCCCCTCAGATCCAAGTTTGGGTCTCGATGCTTTTCTCGGCTGAATATCCTTTCCCCAGATAGCAACCAGTAAAGAAGTTTTCCAAGCGAGTAAATGTCACTTTTTGGAGAAATATCATCTAACCTTCCATCTTCAAGTTCGGGAGCCATGAATAGCCTTGGGCCAACAGCTTCTTCGGTAAGCGTTATGCGAGTACCATCTTTCTCGAGATAGCATATTCCGAAGTCACCAATAACTGCTGGGCCTTCCGTAGATCGAAGATAAACATTGTCTGGTTTAAGGTCACGATGGATTATGGGAGGCTCGTGGTTGTGAGCATATGCTACCCCACTACAGATTTGCTGGAAGATCTCCAATGCTTTGACAGGAGACTCGCGCCAGAATGGCTTAGCTTGGGAGAGGCTTCCTCCAGCACAGTGTTCCATCACCAGGTAAGGTCTTTCAGTTTCCAGGTCGAAGTCGATAAGGCTTACGATATTCTCGTGGGAGAGATTTCGGATCGCCTCAACTTCATTCCTAAAACGCTCGATCCGCGTGAGGTTTTTTAGACGCTTGAGGACATAGCGTATTTCTCCTTGTCCCCGAACATCAGTCACCAGAAAGGTCTGTGCCTGCCCGCCTTCGCCAAGTGACTCTACGATCTTCCATCTTTCTCCGTATATCTGTCCCATAGTGAGCTTTCCATTTCATCGGTTGTCAAAAGGTGGGCTGACTGTGGGTCACATGGAATCCTTTTTCTGTTTTGCCCACATTCATCTGTGCCCCAAAGCCTTCGCAGTCAGTGCGACCATTGCGGACGCCCCTCTGACACGATAGGCAATAGACGGGGCCTTTTCCCCGTCTACAGTCTGCCGTCTACTGGCCCCAATGCCCGCACTTCTTCCACCAGTTCCTCGACCAGGCGGGGGAAGCGGCCGCGTTCCGCCGTCGAGACGTGGGCGAACTTTACCCGCCCGGTGTCGCCGTTGGCCTCCAGGACGGTCTGCAGCACTGTCATCCGGTTCTCCGCCAGGTAGTTCCCCCGCTTGTAGTGGCAATCCCCGGGGAGGCAGCCGGCGACCAGCACGCCGTCTATGCCTTCCTGCAGCGCGACCAGGACGTGCAGCGGGTCCATCCGCCCCAGGCAGGGGATGCGGATGATGCGCACGTCGGGGCGCGCCTGCACCCGCGCAATGTCGGCCTGGTCGAGCCGGGAATACAGGCACCAGTTACATAGAAAGGTGACGATCTTGGGTTCCCAGTCTGGTTTCATAAGGTCTGCGTTCATAGTGCTACCCCGTCACTTTGGCAGGCTGGGAAGCCTGCCCCACTTCACGGCAGGCTGGGAAGCCTGCCCCACTCCGCGAATTCTCGGATCTGCGCGATGATCGTCTCGTCGCTGACGTCGGTCAGGCTGATGGCCGAGGCTGGGCACGTGGCGGCGCACACGCCGCACCCGTGGCAGAGGAAGCGGTCCACGGCGGGCACGCTGCTCGGCTGTCCCATCATCCACGTGGTTGTCAACTGGATGGCTTCGTATGGGCAGGCCTGCGCGCACATGCCGCAGCCGGCACACGCCTGCTCGTTCACCTGCGCGATGGCCCGCACCGGTTCGTACCCCTCCTGGATGGCCACCTCGCGGATGGCTTTCATCACGTCCGAGATGTGGACGCCTTGCGGGCAGCGCCGGTAGCAGATATCGCAGGCCGAGCAGAGCCAGATGACCGGGCTGGAGAGCACTTCGTCTTTCATCCCCAGCATGACCATCTTGATGATGCGGCGCGGGTTATAGTTCTGCTCGATCCACTGGATGGGGCAGGTGGCCACACACGTGCCGCAGGAAAAGCAGTGCATCAGGTGTTCGCCGCCAGGGGCAGCGCGCACCTGGTCGGCGAAGGATTCAGGTTTGTCGCTACGATTCATAGTGTCTCCAGCCGTTTATTATTGGGACGCGGATGAACGCGGATGAACGCGGATTTGCCGGATTTTTTATTGGGACACGGATTCTTTCCTTAAATATCCGTGTTTATCCGTGAAATCCGTGTCCCATTATCCTGCCTTGGTCATGGCGGCTTTGAGCCGGTCGGCGAAGGCGAGCGCATCTTCGACCTGCGGGACTTCGCGCATGCGGCGGGCACGCCTCTCCATGTCGGGGCGCAGCCGCTCGATCTCGGCCATCAACTGCTCCCTCGGAATCGAATCCAGCATGGCCTGCATCTCGTTGATCACGCGCGCGTACTTGTCGCCTTCGGCCGCGCTGATCCACTCGACGCGGAAGCGGCCCGGCGACATGCCCAGTTTCTCGAACGCGTTGAGCAGCCGCTCGGCGCGCGCCGCACCCACGCGCTGCCCGGTGATGTAGTGGCAGTCCTGCGGGTGGCAGCCGGAGTAGAGCACCGCGCCCGCGCCCAGCCGGAACGCCTCGTAAATGAAATCGGTGTCCATGCGCGCCGAGCACATCACGCGCAGGCCGCGCTCGTTCGACGAATACTCAAAGTGGCTCACGCCGGCCAGGTCGGCCCCGCCGTAGGAGCACCAGTGGCAGCGGAAGGCCAGGATCTTGTCCTCCGGCTTCTCGGCCAGCAGCGCGCGGATCTGCGCCAGGATCTGCGCGTCGGTAAAGTGCAACTGTGTGATCGCGTTATGGGGGCACTCGGCCACGCAGCCGCCACAGCCGTGACACTTGGCGACGACGACGTGCGCGGGCTTGCCCACCTCGTACTCGATCGCGCCGTAGGGGCAGGCCCTGGAGCACACGCCACACTTTTTGCCCTGCGCGCTGATGCAGCGGTCCTCCCACACTGAAGCGACGACCGGCTCGATCTCCCACTCGGGCGCGTGGAGCACGCGCCCGGCGCGCGCGGCCGCCGCCGACCCCTGCGCCACGCTGGCGGGGATGTCCTTGGCTCCCTGACACGCGCCGGCCAGGAACACGCCGTCGGTCGGGCTGTCCATCGGGCGCAGTTTGGGATGGTATTCCATGAACCAGCCGCCGGGGCTCTGCGTGATGTTGAGCACCGAACTCACCGTGTCCACGTCGGGCTGCGGGACGGCGGCCTGGTTGAGCATCACCATGTCGTATTCGCGCTCGGTCACCTGTCCGAGCGTCATGTCCTCCGACAGGACGTACAGGTTGCGCGTGTCGGGGTCTTCGGTGATCAGGCTGGGGCGGCCCTGCATGAAGCGGATGCCCATGTCGCGCGCCCGCTCGTAGAACTCTTCGTAGCCCTTGGAGGGCGTGCGGATGTCTATGTAGTAGATGGTGATGTCCATTTCGGGGTGGGCCTGCTTGATGAGCACGGCGTTCTTGATCGCGTACATGCAGCAAAAGTTCGAGCACCACGGGTTGAA
>Ga0315274_10003351_pt1 | contig 23860 bp, 25 predicted proteins | sample YL17G02_20_MG_FD_203700 | JGI IMG/M metagenome (GOLD analysis project Ga0315274, IMG submission 203700) | Sediment microbial communities from Yellowstone Lake, YNP, Wyoming, USA - YL17G02_20 | ecosystem: Environmental > Aquatic > Freshwater > Lake > Sediment | place: USA: Wyoming | collected...
TTTCTTTCGAATTTTTTTTTTCGTTCCTTGCGTCCCTTGCTCTCCCCCCCCCCCCCTTTCATTTTTTTCTTCTTTTCCCTCTCGCGCTCTCTCGCGCTCTCTCTTTCTCGCCATGCCCTCCGCAGCAGGCGTCGACGCCCCCTTTCTCCCGCGAGAGAGGAGGCCACAGACGGCCAACAGCAACATCTCGATGCAGGCCCTGACGCAGCAGCTCGAGGCGCTCGGCTATGGAAAATGGGCCGCGGTGGCCTTTGGCCCCGCTGCTTCTCGCGGTGCCTCCACTGCTTCTTCTTCCTGCCTCTCCTCGGCCCCCCCTTCCCCTTCCGCCGCCGCCGCTGCTGCTGCTGTCCCGCTCGTCGCGGCTCTGCTCTCGGACCTGGCTCGGGCAGCGCAGGCGCTGTATGCTGCGAGAGGCGCGGTTGCTGCCATCGCTCGAGGTGGAGGAGGAGCAGGAGCAGGAGCAGGAGCAGGAGCAGGAGCAGGAGCAGGAGCAACAGCGGCAAGGAGACAAGCGGCGGCGGCCGCGGCACTGTCGGCGAAAGAAACGAAAACGACGACCGCCGTCGCCTCCTCTCCCTCTCCCTCTCCCTCCTCTCCCTTCGCTCATTCCCGCTGCTCCCGCCTCGCCGCCATCGCCCTCGACGCAGACTCCAACGCCGCCGCAGCCCTCCGCAGGCTCGACCTCCTCCTCGCCGAGAGGGCCGGCGCCTTCCTGTCGCTGTCGCTGCGGTGCCGCGCTGAGAGGGAGGCGGCGAGGGCGGCGAGGGGGGCGGCGGCGGCGGCGGACGCCGCGGCCGCCGGCGCTGCCGCCCGCGCCGCCCTGCTGTCGAAGGAGAGGGACGAGGCGCGAGGGGAGGCCTCGCGGCTCGTCGCCGAGGTGGGCGGGCTCCGGCGCGCTGCCTCGGAGGCGGCGGCGGCGGCGGCCGGGGGCGCGCGCTCGCTCGAAGAGGCCTCGGAGCTCCTCAGGCGCTCCGAGGAGCGGGGGAGGAGGCTCGAGGCCGCTCTGATGCTCGCCGAGGAGCGCCTGGGCGCGCTGGAGGAGTCGCGCGAGGCCGCGAGGCGGCGGGCGCGGGCGGCCGAGGAGGGGGCGCGCAAGGTCGGCGAGGAGGCCGGGAGGGTCGCGAGCTCTGCGAGGGCCGCCGAGGCGGACGCCTCTCGCAGCGCCGCTGAGGCCGCGGCGTTGCGCTCGGAGAACGAGAGGCTGTTTAGCGTCGTCAGGGCTCTGGACTCGGAGATGCGGAGGAAGGACGGAGGGATGGGAGGAGGAGAGGAGGGAGAGGAGGAGAGGTGGGGACAAGAGGCGGAAGGAGAAGAAGAGATTTGAAAAAGAAAGATTCACTCACTCTTTCTGCAGCTTCTGCTGCTTCTTCTACCTCTCTTTCTTTCCTCCCCTTTCCCCTTGTGCTTTCGACAAAAACAGAGCAGAAGATTTTGTTACTTTGATCAAGATCAAAAGTAAAAAAAAAAACTGACCGACCGACTGACTACTAAACATTTCACCTGGTTTTTGGAAACGATCCAAGTTTCTTTCCTTAAACATTTCTTTTCCTTCTCTTTCCTCTCACCCTCTCCTCCTGGGCGTTTCCAAAGGGGACGAAACTGCGGAGATCTCGCCAACACAAGCTCTGGCGGCGATTTCCAGGGCAGCCTCCGCCTCCAACAGCTCCCTCCGCAGCTGCTGCTCGGCCTCCCGGTGCCGGGCAAGCGCCGCCGCGGCGCGGTCCCTCCCCCGCCTCGCGAGCTCGACTGCGGCGCTGGGGCGGGGAGGAGCAGGAGCTGAAGCTGAAGGAGGAGCTCTCGCAGCAGCAGCAGCAGCAGCAGCAAGAGCAGCAGCCGAAGGAGAAGAATAAGAAGAAGGTGAAGAAGGGCGACTCGCTCGGGAGAGCGCCCGCCCCGCGGCCTCCGCCGCCCTCCTCGCCGCCTCCGCGTCCGCTTCCGCCGCCGCGAGGGCGGAGATCGCCGCCGCCACCTCCACGGGCAGGGAGGCGAGGGCTGCCTCTGCTGCTGCTCGCAGCGCGGAGGCGGCCTCGAGGGCCTCCGCCGCTGCTGCTTCGGTCTCGGCTTCTTCGGTCTCGCCGTCGCCGCCGCCCGACCGAGGAGAAAACCGCCGGTCCCTTTCGACCCCCGCGGCGGCCGTTAGCGCCCCGGCCCTAGCCTCGGCCCTCCTCGCGTCCCTGACGGCCTCGAGCGCCCTCTTCGCTCGCGGAGGGGAGCACGCGCCGCGGTGCTCCGCGGCGGCGACGGCGGCGCGGAGGCATGCGGAGGCCTGCGCTCTTCGGGCCTCGGCGGCGGCGGCAGCGGCGGCGGCGGCTCTCGCCGTCGCCGTTGGCTCCTCGCGGCCGCGGCGCCCGATGACTTGTTCCCTCGCGCCTTGCCTTCCTCCGCCTCCTTCTTCGTCGCCATCGGATGACGCGAGGGAGAGGGCGCGGAGGCGCGAGAAGGACATTTTTTTCGTTTTTCGTTTTTTCTTCTTTTCTTTTTTAAATGAAAAGGTTTTCCATTTCTTTGTTTTTTCTTTCCTTCTTCAAGCAAAAACCAAACTTTACATGTTATCGGCTGCGGCGGAGTTTCTCTTCTCCATCCCTCGTTTTTTTCCTCCTCCCTCCCTCCCTCTTCTGCTTTATCTTTCCGTTTCGAGCTTCTCCGACCCGGCGCATCGAGCTTGAGATCGCGGCTGCTCCGAGAGAGACGGGGGGGCGGCCACAATGGAAGAGCGAGGAAGGAACGAGGTCGAACAAATCGAAAAGCAAAGAGCAGATCGAACCCTCTTCCAAAATCTCTCCCTCCGCGCTCCCTCTCTCCTCTCCCCTCCTTGATCCCCGCGAGCGCGCTTCGTGGCCGCCCCCGTGCTCTCCGCGAATCGGATCCGAAGAAAGAAAGAAAAAAAAAAAGAAGAAGAAAAAGAAAAAAAAAGTAGTGCGACCTGCGAGTTTCGATCTCGCTACCTTCCGATATCTCTTTTTTCTATTTTGGGTTCTCTCGGTGTACTGATTATGAGACGAACGCTCTGCCGACTGAGCTAAGGTCGCTCCGCATGACATTTTTCGATTTTCTAGGAGCCTTTATTCGTATTGTCGACCTCGACCTCGACCTCGACCTTTCCCTTTTTCTTTTCGTCCACGTTTTCGCGGCCCCGCTCCTCCCCTCTCGACGGCAGGCGCGATCTCCGAAGACTCGAAGCGTCCGGGTTTTCCGCGAGCCAGCTTCGCTTTGAAGGCTCCGAGGCGCTGCGCCAGAGGTTCCGGCGAGACGGAGGCGAGGGAGAAGGAGAAGGAGAGAGAGGGGGGGTCGACGACGACGACGGCGGGGGCAGAGGTCGAAGAAAACAAATCACTTTCGACTTTTTCTTCTTTTTCTTCTTCCTCCTCCATTCCGAGAGCGCGCGCCTTTCCCCCTTCTCTCCAGAGCCTCTGTGCCTCTCTTTCTCCATGGGCCGTAAAGGTACGTTGCATATGCCCTCCGTCGAGGGGCACAGCAGCTCTCAGCGAGCGCCACGGAGGCGAGAATGGTTTCCCTCGGAATGGACGCGCGTCGTTCGTCGACCACCGCATGCGGCGGCGCCGCAACGGCCGTTTTTGGTCGTGCCGATGTTCGACGCAGAGCCCTCGCGAGCCTCTTCTCCTCGCCGTTTTCTCTCTCGACGGATTGCGGTAAAGAGGAAGGCGGGGATCTCGTCCACCTCGGCGTTTCGAGCTTGAATAAACGCAGAGAGAGGAACGCGAAAGGCGCAAAGTTGGATTCGGAGCAGCTTCAATCGACGTCGACGAAACCTTTTCGAAAAAGAAAAAACTCAGCCCCTCTGCTCTTCAACTTCTCCCCCCTTCCACTCCGCTCACACAGGTCGATCCCGCTCCGGCACGGGTTCCGCGACAGCGGCGAACAAGATCACCTCCGTCAAGGCCCGAATCGCCGCCGCGGAGGCCTCGGCCTCCTCCGCGGCCGCCGCCGCGGAGGAGGCCGCCCGGCGCTCGCCCTCGCCAGCGGGCCGCAGGCCGTGCAAGAGAGAGGAGGCGGCGGCAGCCGAGTCCTCCAAGCCCTCCGCCACCGCCACCGCGGCGGCGGCGGTCGTCTCGGCGGACGCGACAGAGGGGGCGGCGGCGGTGCCACCGCCGGTGGCGGAGAAGGAGGAGGCGGCAAGGAACAAGGAAGCGACGACGACGGCAACGCCGCCGCAGAAGCAGCAGCAGCAGCCCGCCGCCCTGGCTCCCTCCTCCACCGAGGACCCCTGGGCAGCCGTCGAGGCAGAGGACGCCAAGCTCCTGTCGGCGAAGAAGGAGGAGCAGCGGGAAGGGAAGAGAGAGGAAGGCGAAGGCGGGGACGAGGAAGGAAGCGCCGCGGCCGCCGTCGCCGTGGCCGCCGCGGCATCTGCCGCTGCGGCCGCGGCCGCGTCGCCTCCCGCTGCTCCTCCTTCTTCGTCGACCTCTCCCGGTGAAGAAAAAGCCGCTGCCCCTGCCGCTGCTGCCGCTGCCCTGCGGACCCCGGAGCGAGCGAGCAGCGCTTCCGCTGCCGCCGCCGCCGCGCCCTCCCGTGACCCCGTCGCCTCCTCGTCCGCCCTGCCCCGCACCCCGTGCTGGTCCACGCCGCTGCCCGCGGTCGGGGAGAACGAGGGAGCGGCGGCGGCGGCCCCCGACGGCGGGACGAGCGAGCTCCGCGCCTTTTTCAAGGTCGCCGCGGGCCCGTCCCCCGCCAGGGCCACGGGGACGACGCCGGCTGACCTCTACCGCTGCGACCCCTCCCCCTCGTCGCCCTCGCCGAACGAGCTCCGGTCGATCCAGGTGCGCCCCTTCCGGGGCAGGTCGTGGGCCGCGAGCACGCCCGCGGCGGACGTGTCGCCGACCAGGCGGCCGCCGCCGCCCGTTTCGGTCGGCGGGCGGTCCTCGTGGGTGAGCGGCGACGGGGGCCTGAGGGGGGAGCGGAGGGAGGCCCCGTCGAAGGCCTCCGTTGGGTGCTGCGTGATTTCTTAATCGTAAAAAAAAGGGAGGGAAGTCGCACGAGCGGAGCCTCGGGGAGGGAGAGAAAAAGAGAGAGAGATGGTTTTTTTTTTTCCAAGTAAAGAAAAACGTAACGAAAAAAACACAATCGAAAAACGACAAAGCAGAAATCACGACCTCTTTCCTCGCTCTCCTCTTCCCTTCTCCCTATGCGCGTCCTCCTCTCGTCCCGCGCGACCGCGCAGCTGCAGGGCGCGAATCGAAGGCGTCTCTCTGGGGACGGTGAGTGCTGGCTGATGTCGAAGAGGCGCGAGAGCGTTGAGCACGCAGTGTCAGTCCTGTCGAGGGCATTCAACGTCGTCCTCGTCGCTTCGGCCCTCAACCTCTCTCTTTTCCTTTTTTTTTTGAAACCTCCTCCTCCTCCTCCAAACAGCCTCCTCCTCGTCGTCGTCCTCCAAGTCCTCTTCCTCTTCTCTGAAGCCGATCACCATGGGCGCCTGCCTGATGCTCGCGGCCCTGCAGGCGCGGCACCTGTGGCAGGAGAGGCCGCCGCATCAGCAGGGGCAGGGGCAGCAGGAGGGTAGGGCCGCGACGGCGGCAAAGTGAGGAAGCGTCTCCCTGCGTCCTCTCTTTCGTCCCCCTCTTCCGAATCGCGACTGTTTCGTGTTGTTGTTTCGTTTTTTTCCTTCCTTGTTTCTTTGTAGATTGACCACGATTTTTTTATTTATCTCTCCTTTGTCTTTCTTTTCGACCTCCTTTTTTTTTCTCCTGCTCTCTTTCAAGCCTTTCTCTCTTTCAACCCCTTCTCTCTCTCCCTCTTTCAACCCCCCCCCTCTCTCCCTCTCTTTCAACCCTCTCTCTCCCTCTCTTTCAACCCTCTCTCTCTCCTTCCACTCTTTTTCTCCAAAAGCACGCGCAGGAAAACAACGAGATCGACAAAAAAAAGGCGAGTGCGGAGGCGGAAAGGAGACTACAAAGTCGGAGAAAACAAGAGAAAAAACAAATCGCTCGCTCGCTCGCTTGTTGCTCACCTCCCTCCTCCGAGGGAGGTGAGCAAAAGACCTCACCTCCGCCCTTCAGCTCTCTCGTCTTTTAGAATCATCTTCTCCGTGCGCGCTCAGAAAAGGGCGACAGCAGGCGGTAGAGAGAACGCAGCTGTTGTCGCTTTCTTTTTATTTTTGCGCTCAAAAAAAAAAAAAAAGGTAGGGACGTTGGGTTTGCAAGAACAGAGGACAGGTCGGGGGGGCGAGAGGCCAGAAGAGAGAGAGAAGAAGAAGCAGAACCAGAACCTCTCCTGGCCCTTCGGCGACGCCTCGCTCCCTACTTGCGGGCCCTTTTCTTCGAGCTGCCCTCGGCCATCGACGCCTTTCCAGAGGGCTTCGCCTCCTCCTTCTTCGCCTTGGTCGTCGTCGTCGTCTTCTTCTTCTTCTTCTTCGTCTTGACCAAGAAGCCGTAGTCATCCGCTGTTGTTTCTTTTTTTTTGAAGCATAAAAGAGGGCTGTCAGAGCAGTCAAAAAAGCCAACGGGAAAGAAAGAGAAAGAGAGCAAAAAGAAACGGAACGCAACCCATGCTCTCGCGAAGCTCGTAGCCGTCATCCTTCAGGCGCCTCAGGTGCCGGATCGCATTCTCGTAGCAGAGGATCATGTCGTCGATCGAGTCAGACCCGTCGCACAGCCACTTGCAGCGATAGCAAATCTCGTTCCTGCTCATCGTTTTTCCTGGTGTTTTTTCGGGGAGGCGGAGTCGAGGGTTCCGATCTGTTCCCGTCTTCGTAAGCGACAATGGGCGCCCCCGTCGAGTCGAGGGCGAGGGACACGTAGTTTGCGGTCCCCGCAGAAAAGCCTGCGGTCCCGACCACGGTCCAGCCGCTCCCGACCACGTACTTATGGACGGTAGCTGACCGAGAGAGAAAGAGTCGAAAGTAAAAAAAAAGAGAAAAGTGGGGGGGGGGGGGGAAGTGCCTGCTCAGAAGTCGGTCGAGCGAGAAGCAATTTTCTGCTCGTCGCGCTCAAAGAGGGCTCTCGAGTCTGGGGAGCCTCCCGTTCCTTCTCTTCCTGTTTTTTGTCTCGCGCACTCTCTCTTTCTCTCTCTTTCCCACGCGCCTACATAGAGCGAGCGCTCCTCTCTGCGGACCCGTGAGGAAAGACGAAGAGAAGCGATGGGTGGCGAGAAAGAGGTCCGTAAAGGGGGGAGAGGGAAGCAATTGCCACCATTGTTTTCGTTCTTTGCTCTTTGTCCCCCCCCCCTCATTCCCTGCGGGCCCCTCGCGTCCCCTTCCGCGCCCGCGCGCTGTCTTCCGATCATGTGGGCGCGTGGACAAGGGCTTCTTCTTCTGATTCGAGAAATAATCAGGCGCAGAGAGCGCTTCCACGAGGGGCGAGGGCGCCGAGACGATGCGAGGCATGAGAGGGAGATGAGGAGCGACGCCGCCAAGTTTCTCACGCGGCGCCCCTCTCTCCTGGCGCTGTCGCTTCCCTTTTTTCGTCTCCTCTTCTCGCCCGACTCCGGCAGCAAGGATGCGCTCTTCCCTGAGCTCTCCCTTTGCGCTGCGCTCGCCTCCGTCGTCGAGAGCTTCCTTTGGGAACTGGACACGCGGCTTCCGCGGGCTCTGCGGGCCCTGAATTGCGATTCTGTTTTCTTTCCTCCCTCGGACGGGGAAAAAAAACTCTCTTTTTGCTTTTTTTTCCGCTCTCCTTGACTCAACCTCCTCCTCCCACCACCTCAACCTCAAACGCACACAGCCCGAGCCCTCCGCAGCGGCGAAGACCACAACAACAATGGCACCTGAAGCAGCAGCTGCTGCTGCTCCTGAAGCTGCTCCCTCCTCTTCGGCGGGAGCCCGGAAGCGCGCCGGCGCCGGTGCAGGCGCGGCGGCAGGAGAGGCCGCCGACGACGACGCGACCGCCGCCGACGCGGCCTCCTCCCCGCCGCTCCAGAAGAAGGCCCGCCCGGGACCCGCCGCGAGGGCGCGGGCCAAGGCCGAGGCAGCCGCCGCCGTGGTTGCAGCCGTCGAGGCGAAGGAGCCCGCCGAGGAGGAGCGACCGAGAGCAACAACAGCCCCGGGCGCCGACACCGAGGAAGCAGCGGCGACGACAGCGGCGACGGCGCCTGAGGACGGAGAGGCCGCCGCTCCTCCTCCTCCTCCTGTCCCGGTCCCGGAACAGAAGGAAGAAGAGCGTCCGACCGCGAGCGACGAAGAGCCTGCAGCAGCAGAGGCAGCAGCCGCTGAAGATGCAGCGCCTCCTCCTTCTCTGCCTCCCTCCTCCACGTCGAACGAGGAGGAGGAGGCCGCTCCTGCTCCTGCCGCCGCCTTTGTCCCCTTTCTCGCGAGCGGCGGCGGCGGCGACGACGGCCTGCCGCTCTTCTCGACCTCGACGGCGAGGTCCAAGGCAGCTGACAAGCCCATGGTCGAGTCGCCTCCGGGTGAGTCTCTTTTTTTTTTCGTGCTGTATTTCCCGTTCCTTTCGGGAAGAAAGGGCGGCTCTTTGAAAGAACCAGACGGACAAAGGAGAAGAAAAAAACCAACCTCCAATTCCTTTCAAAAAAAAAAAAAAAAACAGGCTCGGACAGGTGGTTCCAGGTCGTCATCCTCCGCGAGCGCGGCGACGAGGTCGAGGTCCTGTTCCCCGCGGCCGCCCCGGGCGAGGCCGACTCGGCCGAGTGGCTGCACCGCGGGTCGGCGCGGCTCTGGCGCGGCTCGCTCGCGGGCCGCGACTGGCGGTACCTGGGCAGGGGCGCCTGGGCCCCGAGGCCCCCGGCCAAGGCCGCGGCGGCGAGGGCGCTGGCGGCGAGGGCCGCGAAGCAGGGGTGCGGGGCGAGGGCTGTGGCCGCGGCCGCCGCCGCGATCGCGGCGGCGGCGGCCGCGGCGGCGGGAGGCCACGGCGGCACCGGCGGCGGAGGAGGAGGGAGCGGCCGCGACAGGAAGCGCGCGGGCTCCAAAGGCGGCGGCAGAGGGGGAGGCTCCTCCCGCCATACCAGCAGCAACCGCTCGATGCTCTCTGGCGACGAGGGCGCGACCACCGACCGCACGACGCCCGGGTCCGGAGAAGAGGGGGGAGGAGGAGCTAGCCAGCGGCGGGAAAACCCCCACGGCGGCAGCGACGACGCCTCGGACGACGGCGAGCCGCGCTTCAACATGCATCCCTCGCACCGCTCCCACCACGGCGGCCGAGACAGCCAGCAGCAGCAACACGACCCCCTGGCCTTGTGGTTTGCGCTGCACTTCAGGGCGCTCGCCGCCGCGGGGGTGCTCGACGCCGCGCCCCCCGGGGCGGGCCCGGAGGCCGGGGCCGTGCACCCGAGCGGCGGAGCCGCGGGGGGGGGAGGAGGAGGCAGCGGAGGCAGCGGCCGCGGGGGTGGTGGCAACGGGAGCGGCGGAGGAGGCGGCGGTCGCAGGCCGGCAGCAGCTGCTGCGACGACGCAGGCCATCGCGGCGGCTGCCGCCAAGGCCGCCGCGGCCGCCGTCATCGCCAAGGTGGCGTCGGCGAGCGCGGAGGAGAGGCAGCAGCAGTCTGCCGCGACGACGACGGCGACGACGAGCGACGGGGAGAACAACGGCGTCGTCGTCGTGGCGACCACGGTGGCAAACAACGACGCCCCCCCTTCCAACGGCGTCCTCACCGCCGCGGCCCCTCCCGTCGCCGCTGTCTGATAAAAATACAGTTGATCTTCTTAATCTCGTTTTGATTTGTTCACTTCTGCAATTCCCCAGTCCCAAATGAAAAATCTCCGCGGCGTTTCAGCAACAAAAAAGGAGAAAAAAGGGAGGAGAGGAAGAGGGAGAAGAAATCCATGAGTAAAGCAGCTGTCGTGTGTGCGTCGTTGAGTCGTTGCGTTGTCGGGCGACGACGACTACGGACGACACCGACTTACGTCTTCTACGGACAACGACTACCAAGGAGGGGGGGCGACGCCTTCAAAGCTTCAGAGCTTTGAGAGCAGGGGAGGGGGGTCGAGGAAAATTTTCTGCTCTCCTCACTTGCTCTGATTCTCAGTCTCCATTCCGATTCTGAGGGGCTCGCCCCCACTTCCGACTGCAATGGACCAGCGCGGATCGCCCCGGCCACGCCGCCCCGAGCGTGCCCCGCAGCTGCTGTCGCCTTTTTCTAGGTTGAAAGGCCCCTGAAGCGGGAAAAAGAGAGCGAAGAAAAGGGAGGCGGATGCGTCACGAGCTCTCGTGTCGGCCCCCTGTCGGCTTTGTCGGCCGACAAAAGGGCGCAGGGAACGATGGCAGAGGAAAGGAAGAACGACAACGACGAAATGCTCTCTCTCGCTCTCGCTCTCTTCTCAGCTCCCAGATCAAGCTCTCTCCTTCGAAGCTAGCCAAGAAAGCAAACCGGAAAAAGCAAAACAGAAGCGGGAGAGCTATCTCCCCGCGCGCGCGCGAGAGAGAGAGAGAGAGAGAAGCACCGCGTCCGTCGCGTCCACCGCTGCGAAGACGTCCCGTCCCGATGAGGCGCCGAGGCGTTCTAAAAACGTAGGGATTGCTTACTCTTGCCCATCTGTCGACGACGACAAAGCAAAAAAAACAACACACCCGGCCTTGCCGCAAACTCGGGGAAGAAAGCGATCGAATTTTCCAGGTCGATCCCGCTTCGGCCGGGGGGAAACGGGAAAGCCGGAAGCGACGGAACGCTTGAAGGAAGCGATATTAGTCGCGATGAGTCGCGCGTTAGTAAACGCAAAACGCAGGCGTCGAAAATGAGAAAGTCGACCACAGTTTTTTTGCAGCACTATCTTTTTTTCTCTTGCTCCTTGGCACTAGTGGAAACGAAAAACCAAAAAACTCCACCTTTCTCTCTTTCTCTCCCGCCTCTCGCTCGCTTCGTCATGCTGCCGCCGCCGCAGGCGACGGCGCGCATGACGACGGCGACGACGGCGACGGCGACGGTCCGAGCCGCGATCGCGATGCCACGTCATCACGCAAACGGGACACTGTTGATGCGACAGCGTCGCCGTCTCTGCCGAATGGAGCCGCCATCGGCATCGTCTTCCTCTTCCGCTGCGTCCTCCTCCTCTGCGGCGACGGGCAGCAGCAGCAGCAGCAACAACCTCACCGCGGCCAACCTGACGGCGTGGCTCGTCGCGCGCGGGGCGATGCCCCCCTCGGACGAGGCCAGCGTCGTGCTGGTGACCGCGGACGACGACGACGGCGAACCCGTCGGCGACGATGCCGCCGCCGGCGGCGGCAGGCGCAAGACCTCGCTGCCCCCGCTCCTCGCCACGGCCAAGAAGCTCCCGCGGGGCTCCCCGGCGCTGTCCGTGCCCGAGGCGGCCTGGATCGACGCCGCGGCCGTCGACGCCAGCCCGCTCGGCGAGGCCACCAGGGGGCTCGAGCCCTGGCTGCGGCTCGCGCTGCTGCTGCTGCACGCGCGGAGCCCAGAGGGCGTCTCTTCCCCCTTCGCGCCCTACGCCGCGGCGCTGCCCTCGGAGCCCGACGCGCCCGTCTTCTGGAGCGACGCGGAGCTCGAGCTGCTCGCGGGCACGCAGGTCGGGGACGCCGTCGAGGGGTACCGCGCGTTCTTCGCCGCGAGGCACGCGCAGCTCGAGGCGGGCCTCTTCGGCGCGGACCGCGGCCTGTTCCCGGAGGCCGCGTTCTCCGCGCCCGCGTTCGCGTGGGCCGCGGCCACGGTCAGGGCGAGGCTCTTCGCGCCCCTGGACGGGGGCGCGGGCGCGGGCGCGGGCGCGGCCTCCTCGGCCTCGCCGGACGGGGGCGACGTCGCGATCATCCCCGGGATCGACCTCGTGTCGCACTCCCGCTCGCCCAACGCCTCGCTGCGCGTCTCCAAGAGGGGGGGCGGCGGCGGAGGGGGCGGCGGCGGCGGCGGCGGCGGCGGCGTCGGGGGCTTCCTCGGGGGGCTGGGACTCGGCGGCGGCGCCACCGGCGGCGGCGGCGGCGGCGGCGGCGGTGGCGAGGGGGGCAGGGTCGCCTCGCTCGAGGCGACGAGCGAGCGGGACCTGGGCATGGGCGAGGCCCTGACGATCGACTTCGGTCCCGGGAGGACGGACTCGCAGGTGCTGCTCGATCACGGGGCCGTCGACCCGGCCGCCCCCAGGCCGGGCTTCGTGCTGACGCTGGCCCTGCCGCGCGAGCCCGGAGAGGCCGCCGGAGCGGGCGCGGCGGACGCCTCGCCGCGCCCGCCGCCGACCTTTTTCGACGACAAGCTCGACGTCGCGGAGGGGGCCGGCTACGGCCCCTCGGCCACCTTCGTGCTCGACCCGCGGGCGAGGGCGCCCCCGCGCGAGATGCTCGCCTACCTGCGCCTGATGAACCTCGGCGGCGCGGACGCGTTCCTGCTGGAGCCCGTCTTCCGCGGCGAGGTCTGGTCGAGGCACGTGCAGGAGCCCGTGTCGAGGGAGAACGAGCGGGCCGTCTGCGCCTCGATGGCGAGCGGGTGCGCCGCGGCCCTGGCTCGCATCGGCGGGGACGCGGCCGGGGACGAGCGGGCGCTGGCGGGGAGCGGGAGCGGCGCCGGCGGCGGGGGCGGCGGGGGCCTCGGCAGGAGGGCCGCGGCCGCGCTGCGCGTGCGCTGCGGCGAGCGGGCCGCGCTCGCGTCGGCCGCGCGCTGGTTCGCCGGCAGGGAGGCCTCGCTCGACTCGCTGGAGTACTACCAGGAGAGGAGGCTCAGGGGCCTGGGGCTGCTCGACGAGGAGGGGAGGTCGACGTACGATGACTTTTTCAAGGACGGGATTGCGTGAGAGAGAGCAGGGAGAGAGACGAGGGGGGGGGGGGGGAGAAAGAGAGGAGGGGTGGGAGAGAGAGAAGAAAAAGTAAACTAGAAAAAAAAACTCTGCTCTTTTTTCTTTTTGTTCGAGCGATATATTTTTTTACAGTTTCTTCTCCTCATTTCCTTCAAGCGTCTTCCCATTCGTCTTCGTCCGCGGCAGCGGCTGTAGCAGGAGCAGCAGCAGCAGCAGCGGGCTCTGCCTTGGGCTGAGCTGCTTCTTCCCACTCCTCAGCTTCCTCTCCCCCTTCCTCCTTCTTCTCGCCTCCTGCCGTCACTGCTGCGCCTCCGAGCGCAAAGCGGAGCCGCTTGGCCTCCCTGCCTCCCTCGTCCCCGTCTCCTCCCTGGTGCTGCTGCTGCGCATGCTGCTGCTGCTGCGCCGCCATCTCCGCGGCCCTGCGGGCCACCTCGGCCTCGAACCTCGCGGAGTACTCCCGCTGCGCCTCCTCGGGGGCCGCCGCGCCGCCGCCGCCGCCCTCGTCCTCGCCGGCAGCTCCTGCTCCCGCCGCTGCCCCCCCGAGCCCGCTCCCCCGGAACCAGGAGGGCATCTCCTTGGGCTCCCCGGGCCCGCCTGCGGCCCCAGCTCCCGCGTCCGTGCCTGCGAGCTCGATCGCGACGACCTGGGGGGCCCCCGCGCGGCCGCCACCGCCGCCGCCGCCGCCGCCGCGCGCCGCCGCCGCAGCGCTTGCCGCGGCGGCCCAGTCCGCCAGCGGGCCAAAGTCCGGCGCCAGCGCCCCCGCGGCCAGCGCGGCGTCGACGGCGGCGATGGCGGCGTCCAGGGGCGCGACCTCCTCGTCGAAGCGCTCGAGCATCTGCCTGGCGAGGACGCCGTCGTCGACGGGGGCGGCGGCCCTCCTGGCTTTCTCTCCGCCGCCGACGTCGCCGTCGCCGTCGTCGCTCTCGTCGTCGTCGGACCCGGCCGCGTTTGCTGCCCTCCCGGCTCCGGCGGCGACGGGAGCGACGACGGGCTCCAGCACCGCCCCCGCGCAGTCCTCCCCGTCGCAGTGGAACTCGCCGTCCCTCGGGTCTATCAGCTGCGCGGCGTGCAGCGTGTCGTGCGCCTTGCCGCACCTCGGGCACCGGTACCGCGCGACGGCGTCTGCGCCGCTGGCGCGCTCCCGCAGGGCGGCGCGGCAGGCGCCCAGCCGCCAGCGGACGACGTCGAACAGCCTCGGCCAGTCGATCGAGGCGTACGAATGCACGAGCTGCCTCGGGGGCCTCGCAGACTCGTCGACGAAAGAGGCCGCAGCCTTCGCCGCCGCCGCCGCCGCCCCCGCGGCTCCCCCCCCGTCTTTGCCCCCCGCGGCTCCCTCGCGCTTGACCTCGCCGCCGGTCCCCGCCGTGTCACCGTCGCTCTCTCCACCGGCTCCCCCTCCTCCGCCGCCGCCGCCGCCAGTAGCGTCCCCGACGCCCCGCTTCCTCCTCGCCGTCTCCTTCCGGTGCTCCCTCTGGATCAGCTGCTCGCGTTCCAGCACGCGCAGCGCCCGGCGCGCCGCCTTGGAATGCACGCCGAGGGCGTCGGCCAGGTCCTCCTCGTTGACCCACTCTCGGGCCGCGAGGGCGTCGAGGAGCACGGCGCCGAGGCCCAGGGGCTGAGGCTGCGTGAAGTTAGTTGTTTTTTGTCGGGGGGGGGGTTGGAAGCGAGGAGCGGAGGAGAAGAGGAGAGAGGAGGAGGAGGAGGAGGTTGAGAAGAGGCAAAAGGGCGAGAGAGCGACAACGGCAAAGCGATCGACCGCATTCGAATCCCCGTTTTTCTCTCTCTCTCTCTCTCATCTTCCTCTCTCTCTCTTCCCGTACCTTGGCCTTGCGCCCTCCGAACGCTGCCGGGGGCGTCGCCTGCGCCGCTGCGACGGCGGCAGCAGTAGCAGCAGCCGAGGCAGCAGCAGCTGCGTTTGACGCGGCATCGCCGCCGCCAGCGACGACGACGGTCCCGTCGTTGTTGTCCCCCGGAGGAGGGCACAGCCCGGCGTAAAAGGTCCTCCCGACGACGGCCGCGAGCGTGAGGAAGGCCGCCGGTACCTGCGTGGTGCGGACGACGTTGTCCATCTTCGCTGGAGCGGTGGAGAGGAGCTGAAAAAAAAGAAAAAACGATGGGAATGGCCTCTCTCAAAGAGAAGAGTGAATGCAAGACCTCCTTTTGACTCTCTCTTTTTCTTTTTCTTCTTTTGATATGCAGCCTCCTTGCTCCTCTCTCCCTTCCTCGGCGACGTCTTTTATTTACGCCCCCCCCCCCTCCCCGTCGTCTAATTTCGTTATCGTACTCATGCGCTCCATAAAGATAAAAGAGAAGAATCATTCCTGTCCGGCGACGGGCCTCGACGCCTCTCGCCACGACGAGCGCGGCGCCAGCGAGGCCGAAGAGGAGTGCCTCATCTGCTGATGCTGGCGGTTCGCTCCCGGCCTGGACTGCTGCTGCTGCTGCTGCTGCTGCTGTCTCAGCACGACGGGAACGGAGGCCATGGCGGCCTCGGCCCGGTGAAGGATCGCGGCGGTCGGGTGGAAGGAGGAGGAGGGAGCTGCGGAAGCGACGGCGGGGAGCGCAAAGGCGGCGGCGGCGGCGGCCGCGGCGCGGAGCTGGCGCGGAGCCGCGGCCGGCGCCGCCGCTGCCCCCGGCAGCGAGGGCGGCTCCGACGCGGCAGCGGCGGCGGCGAAGGCCAGCTGCTTGAAGGTAGAGACGCACGAGGCGCTCGCACCAAAGTACTGTAAGGTTTCAAAAAGGATGGTTTTGGTTATTTTGAGGGAAAGGGTTTTTTGAGAAGAGAGGGGGGGGGGGGAGAGAGCGAGTCGAAGAAAGAAAAGAGGTCGGGGGAGGAAAGAGATAGGGACTCGCGACGGAAAACCCTCGCACACATTGGGGCTCTCCCTCCTCGGTCCTCTCTTTTTTGCTCTCAAATTCACCTTTTGCAGGAGCCTGGCTTCGACGGCAGGGCTCATGGTGGGGTGAAGAAGCCTGGAGGTTCGGGAGATGATGGAGATAACGAGAAGAGGGCGTGAGGGGAATTGGTTTCGCTTTCTTGGCTCGTCGTGGGGGACCGCGCCCTTTCAGGCGCCTTTTTCTGTTTCCTTCTTCCTTCCTTCCTTCCTCCTCTTCTTCTTCGTTCGAACCTCCGCTCTGTAAAGCGAGGACTCACTTCGTGGGCGGCAGCGGGCTTCGGGGAAAACGAGCGAGGGCGCTGGGCGCAGCAAGGGTCTTTTTATCGGTCGCAATCGAGGTCAAAACGCGAAACAGAAAAGGAGCAAAAAAAGAAAGCGAAGTTATGTGTTTTGGCTTCAGGTGAGAAGAAAGACATAGCTCACGGATAGAATTACACGTCTCTTTCTTTCTTGGTTCCATCAGTCGACGTTGTCGAGCAGCGCGTCCCGGCGGCGCGCGGAGGCCGCCCCGACAGGAGGGCGCGGAGGAGAGGAAGAAGGAGGAGGAAGAGATTCTGCTCCTCCCTCCTCTTGCTGCTGCTGCTGCTGCTGCTGCTGCTGCTGCTGCTGCTGCTCTCGCCACCGTCGCTGCTGCTGCTGCTGCTGCTGCTGCAGCTGCCAAGCTCGTGCCCCCTCGCTCTCCAACGCTCCCGCTGCCGCTCCCGCTCCTGCTCCTCTTCTCTCGGCGGCAGCAGGCGGGACAGGGCCCGTCGCGGAGGCGCCGACGGCGGCAGGAGCCCGCTGCTGCTTCTGCTGCTGCTGCTGCTGCTGCTGCCCCCCTCGAGTCCAGAGCACTCCCTCGGAGGACGGGGACGGGGAAGGAGGAGGGGAGGAGCGAGCAAGCGGCGGCGGCCCTTCGTCCCTCCCGCCGCCGCCGCCGCCGCCTCGACGAGTCCAGAGGACTCCACTTCCGCTTCCGCTGCTCGCCCCCGCGGGAGAGGGAGGCGGCGGTCGCGGCAACACCGAGGGGGAGGGAGGAGGAAAAAGGGCCGCGGAGGCGACAGGAGCAGCAGCAGCAGCAGCTGCTGCAGCAGCTGCTGCTGCTGCTGCTGCTGCAGCTGCCGCCGCCCTCTGCTCCTCCTCCTGCTCCTTATCTCCTCCGCCGCCGCCGGCGCCGCTGAAGCTCTTCCAGAGCAGGCTCGCCCCGGAGGCGGTCGCGAGCACGCCGACGCCGACGCCGAAGACATCCCTGGAGGGGGCGGCGAAGGAGGCAAAGAGGGAGGCCGAAGAAGAGGAATCGGAATCGGAAACGGAGGAGAAAGGAGGCGGAGGGGGAGGAGGGGGAGGGGGAGCCTCCTCCCGAGGTCGAGTGTTGCCGCCACTCCCGCCGTTGCTGCTGCCGTTGCTGCTGCTGCCGCTGCTGCTGCCTCCGCTTCCGGGAATGCGGATCCCAGAAGAGCGCAGCAGGGCCGCCGTGGCGTCGTCGTCTTCCTCCGCCGCTGCTGCCGCTGCTGCTGCTGCTGCCGCCGCGGGGGTCTCCTTCCGGGAGGGCCTCGCCGCGTCTTCTCCTCCCTCCTCCCCCTCGCCTTCTCCTTCCTCTTCCGCGGCCGCGGGCGGCGGCGGCGCCTCGCGGCTCCGGCCCCACCCGACCGGCCGCCTTTCCTGCTCCCGCCGCTCCCGCTCCCGCTGCCCCTCCTCGCGCAGCCTGGCGAGAGACGTCGCCGAGGGCTCCACGGACCGCTGCACGAACTCGACGAGCTCCTGGTCGGTCATGGCGCGGATCCTGTTTTTGAGTTTTTTTGAAGTTTTTTTTTTTTTTTTGAAAGGATGAGCGACGGGGGTGACGAGAGCGACAAAAAAGGGAGAGCTCGAGGAGAAGAATGAACGGAGAAAAAATCTCACTTTGCCCTCGTGTCCTCGATCACGAGCCCCTCGAGCCAGGCGCGATTCACGGGGACGGTCCGGTTGGGAGCAGAGAGGGCCGACGCCTCCGCGGCCGAAGCGGGAGGCGGGGCGACGACGGCGACCGAAGCAAAGGTCGAGGCCGAGGCCGAGAGAGCGACGGCCAAGGCGGCGGATGCGACCGCGGTCCTGAGCTCGGATAGCCTCCGATGCCAGCGCTGCTGCGTGTCGGGCAGCGAAGGTGTCGATGTCGATGCCTCGCTGCCGCGGTCTCGGCGCTCGGAGTCGTGCGGAGGAGGAGGGAGAGGGAGACGAGAGGAAGAGGAGGCGTCGGCATGCGGCTTGCTGGCGTCGACGCTCGCGGCGGCGACGATTGAAGAACGAGGAAGAGGTCGCCGCCGCTGGCCACCTCCTGCCGTCGTCTCTGCCCTGCTGCCAGCGACGCGTAGCCGCGACGATGGTGCGGGCACGCTCGCCATTGTTGTGCCTCTCCGCAAGAAAAGCTGGGAGAGGGCGGCGAAAGCGAGAACGAGGTTGCTCTCGCCGGTCGGCGAAGAAGGAAGAGAGTGAAGAAGCCAAAATTCGCCCTTCGCTTCAAAAAAAGAAACATCAGCTGCTGAGCAGTCCTCGACGAGAGGAAAAAGAAAACGGAGGAAGTGCGCGCGAACTTCTCCCTCCCTCTGCTGTTCGTTGCTCTCTCTCTTTTTTTTTTGCGCTCGGTTCGTTCCCGCTCTCTCTAGCAGCTCCGATCGCGATTTTGCTCACCTCGAAAAGCAAAAGTCGCCAGAGCCTCCTCTCTCATCTCATCCGATCGATGGACGACCTCCCTTCGCCTTCCTCCTCTGCCGCGGACGACGACGCCGTCGCGGCCCGCCTCGCCGCAGCGGCCCACGTGCCGCTCGACAGAGCCCGCTTCTTCTTCGAGGCGGCGGGAGGGGACGAAGGCGTGGCTCTGCGGATGATGCAAGGTGCGAAAGAAGATATTGATCGAAGGCCCTTCACGGAAACGATCCCCCCCAACCTCGACCAACCCTCTCCCTCTTTCTCTCTCTCTCTCCCTCTTTCTCTCTCTCTCTCTCTCTCTCTCTATCTATCTATCTCACGTGGACACCCTAGCGAACCAGAAACCCCACCTCCATTTCTAAAACAACAAAAATAGAGCACGAGGGCGGCGGAAGCGGGGCCATGCGCGCGAGGACCTCTCCTCGACGGGCAGCAGCGGCAGCGGCGGGAACGAGGGCGCCGGCGGCGCCGCTGCCCGCTCGAAGGCCGCCAGCGCCGCGGGGGGGAGGAAACAGCAGCGGCGGCGGCGGCGCCTCCGGCTTCCTCGTGTCCCTGATCCGCCTCCCCTTTCAGATCCTCGGCACCGCGCTCGCGGCGGCGGCCGCGGGGCTCGACCTCCTCGCGAGGGCCGCCTCGGGCGGCGCCGTCCCGTGGCCGCTCGCCCGGGCCCTGCGGACCCTCGCCCGCGCCGCGGCGGCGCTCGCCCCGGCGGCGCCCCCGGCTTCCTCCCGCCGCGGAGGAGGGGGGGGGGGGGCAGGGGGGGGAGGGGGCGCCTCCCGCGTGTGGCGCGGCGGGACCGCGACGATCGGCCCCGCGCAGTCCTCCGCCTTTGACGGGGACGACGGCGACGAGTTCGCAGACCCGCTCGCGGCCGCGGCGCGCTTCGCCGCGGCCTTCCGCGAGGCGTTCGGCGACGGCGGCCCCGCGTGGGCGGTCGCGCCCTGGGCCTCCGCCGCCGACGCCGCCTCGAGGGCGCACCGGCTCTGCTTCGTCTACCTGCACGCGCCGCGCCACGACGCCACCGAGGGCTTCTGCCGCTCGACGCTCTGCGACCCGGAGGTCTCGAGGAGGCTGTCGCGCGAGTGCGTCTGCTGGGGAGGGGACGTGTCGAGGTCCGCCGAGGCCGCGGCGCTCGCCGGGGCGCTGGGCGCGCGGGCCTTCCCCTTCGCCGCGCTGCTCGTCAGGTGCTCCCCGGCCGACGCCTCGTCGGGCGCGTCGCCGTCGTCGAGGACGGCGACGCTCGCGGCGAGGGCCGAGGGCCCCGTCTCCGCGGCGGAGCTCGGGAGGCTGCTGGACGCCGCCGCGGCGGAGCACGGCCCCGCCCTCGAGGCGGCGCGGGCCGCGGCGGCCGGCCGCGAGAGGGACCGCGCGCTGCGCGCGGAGCAGGACGCCGAGTTCGAGGCGGCGCTGCTCGCGGACCAGCTCAAGGCGCGCGAGCGCGAGCGCGCGCGCGAGGCCGCGAGGGCGCGCGAGGAGGAGCGGGCGGCGAGGGAGCGGGAGGTCGAGGCCGGGGAGGCCGCGGCGGCCGGGAGGGCCGCGGCGGCGGCCGCGGCGCTGGGGGCGCGGCGCGCGGCCGCCAAGGCCGCCCTGCCCGCCGAGCCCGCCCCCTCGCCCGCCTCTCCCGGCGGCGCCGGCCCCGCCGCCGACGCCGCCGCCATCCGCGTCCGCCTCCGCGACGGCTCCTCGCACACCAGGCGCTTCGCGGCCTCGGACTCCCTGTCGCTGGTCTACACGTGGGTCGACTCTCTCGAGGCGCACGCCTCGCTGCGCTACTCGCTCGTGCAGTCGTACCCGCGGGTGGTGCTGGGCAGGAGGCGCGCCGGCGGGGAAGGGCAGGGGCGCGGCGGCGCGGCGAAGGGAGATGGGGAGGACGAGGCTACGATGTCTCGGTCCCTCGAGGAGCTCGAGCTGACGCCGCAGGCGGCTCTCTTTGTGCAGTGCGGGGACGACGACGAGGAGTGAGCGATAGAAACGGAGGGAAAATCGTCGTGTTGGGATTCGAAAGTAAGAAAAGGAAAGAAAAAAGAGAAAGAAGTCTCGTCGTCTTCCGTTGCCTTTCATTTTTCGAACTCTTTGTTCTTCTTTTGCCCCTCTCTCCATCTCTTTCTCTCTTATGGGTCCCCCGCAGGCCCCACCTCGCTACGGCAGGGGCAAAGTCGCACCTTCTGCTTCCGCTCGAGGAGCGAGCGGCCGCGGCGGGGGCGGAAACAGAAGCGGCGGCAGCAACAGCAGCAACACCAGCGATGACAAGAGCAAGGGCGGCGACAGCGGCGGCGCGAACGCTGCTTTCGCGGCAGCCGTCGCCGCTGCGCAGGCCGCCGCCGCCGCTTCCTACGACCCCCTCGCCGCACTGTTGGGAGGAGGCTTGGCATCAGCATCAGCATCAGCATCAGCATCAGCATCTCGGCGGACGCTCCTCCCTCCCGCGCCCTCCCCCGCCCCGGCGGCGGCGACGCTCCCGTTGGGGGCGGCCCCGACTCTGCTCCCTCCGGGAACTCCGTGGTCAGCCCGCGACGACGGCCTCTTCGTGGCCGCCGCCGCGAAGTACGACGCCTTCGCCAACGCGACGAACGCGTTCATCCGCTTGATCAGGGTAAGGGGAAGAGAGAGAAGAGGGAGGAGAAGAGGAAGAAGAAAGAAGCGGGAACAGAAGGGGGGGAGGGGAAACTCCCACTCTTTTTTTCTTTTGTTCTCTCTTTCTCCACGAGATCATCCCGACTTTTTTTCCTCTCTCAACCTTTCCATCTCTGTTCTCAAAAACCTCTCTCTCTTTTTTTTCTTCTTCTTCTTAACTTAACAAACCCCAAAGGCATTCATGGAGAGGCACGGCAGGAGCTGGCCCGCCTCCAGCGTGCGGCATCACTGGGACAAGCTCATGTCAGGGGAGGCCGTGGCGGTCTCCGTTTCCTCTTCTTCTGCTTCTTCTTCTGCTTCCGTGGCCTCCTCTTCTCCCTCGGCGGCGGCGATTTCGGCGGCGGCGTCGGCGGCTGCGGTCGCTCACCTCCAGCAGCAGCACCTGCAGCTCCACGCGCCCTCCTCCTCCTCCTCGGTCCCGACGATTAGGAAGAGCTTCGCAGCCGCGCTCGCGGCGGGGCCGAGCGGCGAGGCGGAGAGCGGCATCAAGGCCTTCTCTCCCGCAGCCGATGCTGCCGCGGGAGCAGCGGGAGCAGCCTCCAAGCCCTCGTCTCCCTCCTCCTCCCCGACGACGGCGACGGCCAGGGCCGCCACCGCCGCCCCCGTCGTCCGCATCGTCGCCCCCAGGGAAGAGGCGGCGGAAAACGCGTCTTCTGCCGCTCTCGTCGCGAGAAAGAAGAAGCGCGCCGAGGCAATCGGGGCCGTCGCCGCCTCCGCGGCCCTCGCGCGCGGCGCCAGCAGCAGGGGGGGCAGCCCTTCGTCGCCGCCGGCGTCGGCGGCGAGAGCAAGGTCGCGCAAGAAGCCCTCCGCCCTCGACCCGTCCTCCGCTGCTGCTCCTGCTGCCGTCAAAGCTCCTATTGCTTGTGTTACTTCTGTTACTGCAAAGGAAGGAAAAGAGAAAGGAGAGGAGCAGGAAGAGGAGGCGACGGCGACGGCGGCGGCGGAGAACACGCCCGAGGAGGGAGCGAAGGAGGAAAGCGAAGAGAGCGGCGGCACAAAAGCGGAAGAGCCTTTCGTCGCCGAAGAAGGGAATGCCGCCGCCACCGCCGCAGCCGAGGCATCCTCTGCTGCTGCTCCTTCGCTCGCTGCTCTCTCTGACACATTCGAAGCCTAAAGCGCGGTTTTAATTATATTCTCGTCGTTTTCTAATCAGAAAAAAGGAGACTTTTTTGTGGTGAATTTTGTTTTGTCAACATGAAATTTAAAAAAAAAAAACGAAAACCATTGTAGATGGATCTCTCGTCGCGCTGCTCTCCCTTTATATAAAAAATATAAGTCACGGTTTTTGGTTCGCTGTTGAAAAGAAAAACGAAAAAGGGTTGAAAGCGACAAAGGAAAAAAGTGGGGAGGTGGAAAAAAGTTAAAGCAAGTCGCGCCTTTGAGAGAGAAGGTTTTTGTAAGATGAAAAAAAAACGTTCACTTCTCCTCGCGGATCACCCCGGACACCCACGGCTGGTGCGGGCCCGACGCCGTCGTTGCGTGCTTGCCCTGGGGCATGGCCTTGAGCGAGCAGGCGCGGAAGGGGAAGGCGTCCCCCTGGCAGCTGCCGTAGGGGCCGAAGCCCTTGCCGGGGCTGTTATTGTTGTTTTGAAGTTTTTTCTTTCGAGTGAGATTTTTTTTCTCGTTCCAACTTTCTCGTTTTTTTCCCTCTCGACAACGAAAAACACTTTCTCTCTTACCTCGCCTGCGCGATGTACGCCTTGCAGTCCTTGGCGCACCCCTTCTTCAGCGGGCAGAACGTCCAGGCCGTGCACTCGGCGAGGTTGCGGCACGCGGCGCAGCAGTCGGCGGCGGTGAGAATCGAGGGCTCCGGAGCGGCCGAGTTGACGTCGAAGATGAGCAGGTTGCCGTCGACGTTGACCTGCTTCGCATTGCAGTCGTCGGGCGCGCACTTGACGGACGCCTTGAGGTCCGCGGCCGAGCAGGTGGCGGGCTCCGAGTCCGCGCCACACGAACCGGCGCCCTTCGGCTGGCACCTCCAGGTCTCGACGTAGGAGGAGCCCGCGCCGGGGGAGCCCGAGATCCAGCCGACGCCCGTGCCCATCGCGTCGGCGGGCGAGTAGAACGGGTTGGCCGGGGACTTGAACTGGCAGGACCCCTTGGGGACGGTCGCGACGGTGGCGGCGGTCCCGCCGTCGGTGCAGCCGTTGTCGCAGTAGCAGTAGGACCAGGCGGCGAAGCCGGCTGCCTTGGCGGCTTTGCAGCAGTCCTGGGGGGCGGGGAAGAGAGAGAAAGAAAGGATTATTTTTCGAAAAGGAGAAGTTGAGAGGAGGGGGGAGAGTGAGTTTTTTGAAATTTTGAAAAAGAAAAAAAACTCCGAGTAAAAAAAAAGAAACAAAAAACTACTCCTCACTGCGACGGAGTTGGTCGTGACCGTCTTGGCGGCCGCTGAGGCCGTGCGCCCGTACGCGGCGTTGCAGCCCGCGCCCGCGTCCTCGGGTGTCGGGGTAGCGAAGAAGCTGGGCCCGGGGCCCGCCGATGCCGACAGGCGGCGGCGGGGGTTGACAGACGCGGTCGCGACAGTGGAAGAGGCGTTGGCCGCCTTGGCCGCGGGTGCAGCAGCGGCTCCAGCCTTGCGCCCGGCGCTCCCCCCGCAGAGGTTGACCTTCCTGTCGGCCGCGAACGCAGAGAACGGCTTCACGCTCTTCTGGAACGCGGCGGAGTCGGTCGTGATCGAGGCGCTCTTGTCAAACTCCGACAGGCCGCCGTTGCCGATGGCGCCCCAGCGCCAGAAGAGCACGCCGCGCAGCGGCTCGCCGTTCTCGACGGACTCGCGCACGCGCGCGTAGGTCTGGTCGAACCACTTGGAGCGGTCCGACTCCGACTGGTCGGCCGCGGCCTCGCCGCCCACCGCCTTGCCAAACTCCTCGAGCAGCAGCGGCTTGCCGAGGGCCTGGGCGTTCCTGATGTGCCCGTCGAGCCACTCGCGCCCGAAGGCGGGGTCCCAGCGGCGCCAGTTGTCGGGCCAGAGGTGGATGGCGGCGTAGTCGACGCCTGGGTCGTTTGGGGAGAGGGGGGGGGGAAAGAAGGTA
>Ga0315274_10003352_pt1 | contig 23859 bp, 16 predicted proteins | sample YL17G02_20_MG_FD_203700 | JGI IMG/M metagenome (GOLD analysis project Ga0315274, IMG submission 203700) | Sediment microbial communities from Yellowstone Lake, YNP, Wyoming, USA - YL17G02_20 | ecosystem: Environmental > Aquatic > Freshwater > Lake > Sediment | place: USA: Wyoming | collected...
CATGGATAAGCCTGGTTTGGCCGGATCGAAGCTGCCTACGTAGGGTCAGGGTCCCGAACCGGCCAAACCAGGCTTATCCATGCCACCCCGGGGATCGCAACGACTCGCCGACTCCGCATGAATACCCCAAATTCTGGCGCAGGCTCCTCTGCCGTTCACGCTCAAGTATGGGTGATAAAGTCCCCCTTCAAAGGGGGACTCGCTAGCCTTGGACCATCACTCGACACTGTGTGTTGGGTGCCGTGCTCTGCGGAAGACCCTACATGGCGCCTGTGCTGAACGTGTAGACAACCGGATCAAGAGGCACGCCGCTTTCACTCTTGAAGTTCTTGTGCGAAGGAGAATTCAGCCCAACCCTATATGACGTGTTCGGCTGCAGGCTGACGGGCAGAATACAGGTGCGCTTGTCGGAGGTCCATGATGGCTTTTGACCTTCCCGGCCAGGCGGGAAGCTGGGTCCACCGCCGGTCCACGAGAAACCGCCACGCATCGGCATGTTGAATGTGACCCGGAGCTCGGTTTTCGCGGGGGACACATTCGTGGCCCTGTTGGGCGGATCAAAAGTCACGACAGACGGGGCGCCCGAAAGCGCTGCCGGAGGCGGCGCGGGTGCGGCAGAGGGAACGCGGTCCTGCGTACTCGCAGAACTTGCTGGCGGGGCGGCGCCAGGGGACTGGACAGCCCTGATCAGGAATGGAACCGCCAGCACGACCACGACGACACATACGACTACGATCAGGGGCTTGGACATAATCAAACTCCTTCCTTGTGAGATTGCTCAGGTACGCCTTCAAATCAGAACAGGGTTAACCGCCAATCCACGCGATAGGTCTACTTTCCGGTTGTGAACTCCCAGCGGACGGGCGCAAGCGGCACACCCTTGTCGCTCTGGAAATTGATGTGCCGGTCGCTGTTGAGGCTTAGGGAATAGGTCCAGTCCGGCTTCAGCTTTACGGGCAGCGAACACGTTTTGCCGTCTTCGGACCATTGCGGCGCGCCCGTGGTCTCTGGATAGTTGTCTCCGCCGCCGACCCAGGAGAAGCCTTTGCCCATAGGCCGGTCAAACACGGCGGTGAGACGGTCCAGCGTGGAGGCAACGCCGGCCGCGCCGTTAGCGGGCGTCATGGACATCACTTTCGGTGGTTCGAGGCCCGAGACAAGCGAGGGGTCCGCCCCTTCGGTGGTAAAGGCAATGACGGTGGGCTCGACCGGGCCGCCGACCGCACTCCTGAAATTCTGGTGTGATTTCGAGTTGATGCCAACCCGGTAGAGCTTGGCCGCTTCGAGCCGCACCGGCAGGATGCAGGTGCGTTTGTCGGTCCATTGCGGTTTGCCGGTGGTTTCCGGGAACAGCGGCGGGCCGCCGGTCCAGGAGAACCCGCCCGCCATGTCCTGGTCGAACGTTACCTTGATGGCGTCGAGCTTCGGGGCAACATTGGTTGCGCCATTCTTGGGCTCGGTCGACACAATCGCCGGCCTCTCAGCGGCGGCACTCTGTACGGCATCACCAGCGGCCTGCTGTGCGTACGAACGCGGCGCCCATGCGCCCATGGGCAAAAAGACGAGGGCGAAGAGGGTAAGGATGACCACGGAACGCCATCCGGGCCTGCGGGCGCGCGTGCCATCGAGCACAGACCGAACCCGATGGAGCAAGTTGTCTGAGATCTCGAGCAATCCGACAAAACCGACGCCCACCGGAGCGCGCGTGTCGAAGGACTCAGCCATCCGGACCATCGTGGCCACGTACTCTTTTCCCTCTTGCCGCGTTTCGTACAAGACTGCGTCATCACAAGCCATTTCGCGTTCCCTCCTCAGGTAGAAGCTCGCCAGCCATGCCGCCGGGTGGAACCAGTAAAAGCACAGAAGCACGGAGACGAGCCAGCCAATCTGAATGTCATTGCGCTTGATATGCGCCATCTCGTGGCGGACCAGATTGAGCAATTGGGGTTCGGTGAGATCCTCCACCACACGCGCGGGCAAGAGAATCTGCGGTCGCCGGAATCCCAGCACGGCTGGTGTGGAGATATGCGGGGTAAGGTGGATGCCGAATCCGCGGCGGACTCCGATGGCGTCGCCCTGCACGCGGATCTTCGCCATGAGTTCCTCCGGCAAGGGGGCCAAGTCCTTCCTCACGGTGCGCAGATAACGTGCGTATCGGAACACAAGCGTCCCCAACAGCGCAACCGTCACAACCGCCCACACGGCCATTACGATTCCTTCGGGATGGGCAAACCATTCCGGCCCTGAGGCAGCCCGCGCGGCAACCGGCTCAACAGCCAAAGGTCCCGACGACGTGCCCGCCGAATTCTCGCTCATCCGCTGGATGCCGAGATCGCCGATGCGGAGTCCCGACTCCGACCGAAGCGTGCTGTTCAGAGGAGAGAGAAGATGCCGGCCAATCGTGCCGGCCGACCAAGGCGTTGCGAGTCCCGGCGGCAGAAGCAGTCGCACGAACACCAGCAGCCACAGCAGATGCCGGAACGCCGCGCTGGATTTCGGCGACAGTCGCGTCGCGACCCACACAATCCCGGCAAGCAGCGCCACTTGCCAGGACATGGCCACTGCCCATTCGGCCCACCAATTCGCCAGCGTATCCCACATGGCCGCTCTCCCGTTACGCCTTCGACCCGCGTCCTCTGAAAGGGGATTCAGGCGGATGTCCGTTCCCCCTTTGAACGGAGTTAGCAGGGGGATGTTCATTCCCCCTTTGAAAGGGGTTAGCAGGGGGATGTTCATTCCCCCTTTGAAGGGGGTTAGGGGGATGTCTTTGTTTCCTCGCGCGCGCCAGTTCCGCTTTCAGCGCGGCCAGCTCTTCCTCACTTGCTTGTTCCACGAAATGCGCGAAGAACATGGACAAACCGCCATCGAAGACCCGCCGAATCATCGAGGTCGTCGCTTCCCGGGCCATTTCGCTGCGCGTAAACATCGGCGAATAAAGATATGAGTTGCCGACCTGGTCGTAGATCAGAACCCCCTTCTTAACGAGCCGCGCAAGCATCGTTTTCACTGTTTCATAGGCCCAGCCGAACGAGTCCGGCACGCTCTCATAAATGTCGCGCGCGGCCATAGGCCCCTGCTTCCACAGCGGCTTCATGACCTCCCATTCCATATCCGAAAGCCTCGGCGCCGGAGTCTTTCTGTCCTTGGACGGCATAGATTACATCCCTCACTGTCCGTTTACGCTGATAGACTATAAGCTACATCTGTAGTCAATGTCAAGCTCTTTTTTGAGAGGCCCGCGAGCAGGAAGGCCGGCTCTTCCGGATCTTGCGTACTTTTCCACGTGCTTGCCGCCACCGAACGCATTGTCGGCATGTTCCGCCCTTCGGGTGGCGATGTCACTCGACTTTTTGTCAAAGGGCTCCAGTCGTTCTTGCATAACGAAAGGCCTGTACTCGCCATGAGTCCCGACAGGGACGACTAGAGTGTAGCCCCGGGTGACCAACGGCGCGCCACCGCTCTGTCCAGGCGCGGCCGGAGGGAGCCCGGGGGAAGAGACCGCAACGTATTTTCAGCCCGCGTAAGAGGGCGGCAGAGGCTACCACTGCACCTAGATCCACGTCCCTCGTGCGGTGAATCTGTCAGAAGACATCGCGAGCCTCTTTCGGCCCCTGCGGGGACTTCTCTTTCGGGGGTATCCTCTTTCCCCGGGTTCCACACTATCTTCGGTCACCCGGGGCTACACTCTTATCGCCCGCCTCCGCGGGTTTGATCTCCGTAAACCGCCATAGATCATGCGGACCTCAGGTGGAAAGCAAGACAAAGTACGCTAAAACCGGATGAGCCGGAACGCCCGAGGCCCCGCAATAAGGTCAATCCGAAACCGCCCCGCCGCCGCCCGTTGACAACAAAGGAGGAAGGTGATAAACTCAACTTGCCTAAGAGCGGGACTAACTCAGTTGGCAGAGTGCCAGCTTCCCAAGCTGGATGTCGCGGGTTCGAACCCCGTGTCCCGCTCCATTCTTTTTTTCTTGCCGTGAGGTGACACTGCCTGCAATGGCCTGTCATTATTGGGCGAAATGCGGATCCTCGTGGGGCCGTCTCCATTCACAGCAAAGCATGCATCTGCCACGGCAGAACTGCCGGATAATGCCACTCTCTGACACGGAGGGCCAATAGCCGGGGCAAGAACTGGGGGTAGTCCTTTCGATGCCGGGACGGCTTTCTTCTCTTCCTCAGGGCGTTCAAGCGGAAGGCGCGGTAGCGCGTCCAAGGCGCCACGCACGTCGAGCAACGCGGGGTCCGTATAGACGACAGCGGTGAGTTTCGGATCGCTGTGACGCATTGCGGCTTGAGCCGTGCGAAGAGGTACGCCACCCTTGCTCAAGTGTGTTGCGAAAGTATGCCGAAGCGCGTGCACGTCCACGGTACGGCCTCTTTGATCACGCTTGGGTATCCCGGCCACCTTCAAGTCCCGATCGAGAATCCGGCCCAAGGCATCTGGCACGTTGAAGAGGGGCGTCTCAGGGTGCAGAGCGACCGTGCAACAATTGGAATGGCCTCTGAGCACTTCCACGCCCTGCACAAGCCATTGCCTGAGATCGTCTGCCAAGTCATCTCTGAGAGGGATTAGGGCTCCGCGCCGCGCCTTCTCGTCCGCCGCATGAAGAACGATATGAGGCGAGTCGCCGTCAAGATGTACCTGTCCCGCGGTCACGGAAGCTAGTTCCTTTCGCCGCAGTCCCGTCAGCATGAGCGTCTTATAAATCAGAGCGCGTTCCTGTCCAAGACGCTCAAGTCTTTTTGTCGTTGATTTCGAGAGCTTGGCCTTGCTGCCGCGGTTGAGCAGTTTCTCCTCAAACGGGCGACGCCGCGCTGTCTCGAGCAATCGGACCATCTCCTCTTCAGTGAGGGCGCGACGTTTGCGGCGTTGGTCGGCGTGCTCGTTTGCTCTGGGAACGTGCAGAAAAGGATTGGACACCAACCGGCCCACCTGAACGCACCAATTGCAGAAGGTCACAAGGGACTGGCGATACGAATTCCTAGTTCTGGCGGACATACCCTGTGCCGAACGTTTCACAAGCCACCGCTCGAAGGAGACACTGTCAAGGTCTCGAAGCATGGCAAAACCGCATTCGCCGCATACCACGCGCAGATGCCCCATCGTGAGGTCGTGGTAATCGTTGCACACATCGCCAGATCTCAGATGGGCCGAGAAATCTCTGAGGTGCTGGTCCATTGCCAACTTGCCGGCACCCGCCACGGCAACATCGGCACGACTCAGAATGCCGGCTTTCTGTTTCTCGACACGCGCCATTGTGTCACGAAGGACAGTCATCGCCGCGTCTTTGTCACGGCAGCCTGTCGAGGCCTCAATAGTACGGTCGTCTGCGTCTCGGAATTTCGCGGTCCACACGGCGGATTCGACACGGATTCGTTCCGTCCCTTCCGCGCTGACAGTGACGCTTGCCGTGTGCTTCTTGCCGTTGCTGTCCACCCACCGGGCAACTCGTTGGCCCCTATGGGTGACGATCTCTGACCCCTGGGGCAGCGGGCGCGTGTAGCTCTTGCGTTTCAACGAAGCCATGTTCAACGCTCCTTTCGCGCTTTGGTGGGCGGAACCACCTTGACGCCGAAGTAAGCCGCCAGCTTGTCAGCGAGGTCAAGGCGCAAGCTCTGCTTTTTTCTAACAAACCGGCTCAGTGCAGGGTACTTGACGCCAGTCTCGCGCTCGATCTCACGCAGTGATACCTTGCTCTTGGCGACGCAATTCCTGAGGATTTCCGTCATGGTCATGTTTCTAAGCACGCCCCATCTGATAATTATTATTACCACATGTCGAGTCGTTTGTCAAGGTCCGTCTTCTGTCGCCGTCTTCCGTCCTCTTCCGTCCTCTTCCGTCCTTCTGTTCCATTCTCCGGAATGTCTACTTTTGTCGCCTCTGATCGACAATCCTTTTACGTGACCGGAAATGACCCACGTGCCCTTCGTATGCCCCGCATGTCCTCATTCACCTTCAAGATCGCGTATCCGCCGCGGGGCTAGCGTCTCAGACACGTCCATTACCATTATAGCCGCCTCCCCGTGCCGCACGGACCTCATTGAGGAGTTCCGCCAAGAACACCAGCGGCACACTAATCGCTGCCGGTCGGCCGGGCCTTGGGCTACCTGTCAACTGCCGTCTAAGCCTGTCACTCTCGGGAGAGGGTTGGTAGATAGTTGGAGATGAATTCGTGAAAACGCCTGTAGAGAAAACTCATAGGAAAAGTTCTCGGTTTCATCTCAAACCATCTACCAACTATCTACCGGTAGCCGTGTCGAACAGGTCGTTATTGAGGCTCAGTCCAACGTAGAAATTGCGTCCATTGCGGGATGCTCGTTCATATCCCCTCTCGCCCATGCGTCGCCCAAACATGGTCGCGGACCAAGTCAGTCCGGAATGTGTCAGGAATGCCTTGTGCAATTCGGACGCTTGAACAGAGTCACACTTATCAGATCGTGTACATTCCTCGATGAACTGGCCTAGGATATCTTCGGCCCTGCGATAGTCGTCGGTCGCCGCTCTGACTTCCTCGGGGCACAGAAGTCCATCAGTGCGGTAGTCAACCGCGCCCTGGACGGCCCACCTCAAAATGCCGGGCGCCTCCAAGAGAAGTTTTGACTCAAGGTCACGGTCCCGCTCTTTCTCAGGCACCGTCACCGTGAACGACACCAAGCGCACCCGTCTCCATATGGCGTAGTCACTTCCTGTGATACGGGGTTTGTGGTTGGTGGCCATCCATAGTGTGAATTCCGGCTTGAACTGGAACGCCTCGTGATAGAGTCGGCGCGCCCGGATCTGTTCGCCTCCTGTCATGGTCTTCACGAGGGCCTCATCAATCCGGCGCCCATCGCCCGTCTCAATCGCCGCCAAGAAACGAATGCCGCGGAGATCGGCAAGGTCGTTGCGAACTTGTCCTTCACGTCCAACCATAAACGAAGAGGGATCCGCTTGGTTCGCGTAGTCGGGGCCGATACACTCCTGAAGCGTATTCAGAAAGGTGCTCTTTCCGTTCGCTCCCGTGCCGTGACAGATAAGGAAGATCTGTTCACGCACGATACCGAGCAACGAATAGCCTACAACCTGCTGGATGAACCGCCGCAAGTCTTCAGATGGGAATATGCGGACCAGGAAGCATTCCCAAGAGGGGCAAGACGCGCTAGGCATGTAGGGGCATGGGATGACCTTTGTCAGAAGATGCTCGCGCTGATGTTTGAGGCGAGCCGGTTGGCGGTCCGCGAGGGCCCCAAAGTCTAAAGTGCAGTTTGAGAAGTTTACGAGATAGGGATGTGCGTCAAGGTCTGTTAACGCCGTGGCACAAAGAGGTTGCGAGAGGACCAGAACGGACTCTACCCCCTTCGCTGATTCCAGCTGTTTTGCGAACGTGGCGTATGGTTTCGCCGTGGTAGTCCAGTCGCCGCCACGGCCAACAATCTCGCCTGCTTTGTCGCGCCAGTTTCTGCCCAGCGATGTCACCTTGCGCGAAACCTGGGTTGAGCTATCCAACTCCCAGCGGGTCCCTGTCCATCGCATCCAGCCAAGTTCCGGGACGTATCGATAGTCTGTGCCGAACTGTTCGGCGAACCGTTCGGCAGCCCGCTTCTCCGTGCACTCGGCGCCGATCTGCAGTTGTTCATGCTTATACTGCGGAGGGTCCTCTTCCTCCTCTGGTGAAACGGTTCCCTTCCCAGCGTTGTATGCCTTCAGCCACGTCTCTGCGTCCGTGGCCGCAAAGAGTAACGCGCTGAAATCCTCTGCCGTGTGGTTCTTTAGCCAGTCCGACACGTCCCCTTTCTCTGGGAGGTCGGGCAACTCGAGCACACGGACTGACGCAGCCTTGTCGTGCAGAGACTCCACAACCTGGCGGGTGTGTTTCCGCCCCGCGGCATCGTTGTCCGGCAGGATGATGACGTCGGCATCCTGAAGGCATTCTGAGTAGGTGTCCAGCCACTTTCCCGCCCCGCCGGCGTTGCATGTTGCGGTAAATCCAATCTTCCTAAGCGTCTCGACATCCTTTTCCCCTTCGACGACGACGATCGGCCGCTCAATCGCAATCGCCTCCATTACGTTCGGCAGATTGTACAGAACCCGGGTAACACCGCTGAGGTTGTAGATGTACCCCCCTCGCCCGTCTGGCCGCCTTTGCCGAAAGCCCTTGGGCTCGTACCGGACTACCTCGAAGATCGTGTTTCCTTCCGAATCGGTGTAAGGGTAGACCGCTTTCTCACACCTGCTCGTAGGTTGCCTAACCTTCGGCGTTCTTAGGCATTGCGTGGACGTGCAATCTGACTCGGGAAACAGATCCTTCATAGTGAGTCCCATTGCGCCGACAACTTGCCTCGTCTCGCAGCCGGCGTGGCACTTAAGAAGAATCTGCCCACCGTCTCCCGCGGCGATACTAAGGCTTGCGTGCCGGTCTTCATGCCCGGGACATCTGGCTGTCCATCCGCACCCACCGCGTTTGACGCTAGCGAGACGGAACAGGAAGGCCTCGACGTTCATCTTGTACCCTCCAGGCATTTGGCCAGGAACAAAGATCCAGTGACCTACCTTCGCACCGGTAGTGTTGGCGCCTGCGGACCGCGGATGCCGGCCAGAACAGACTGCAATGGTCTGTACTTCACGTCTGGACAGCCTGCACCTACCCAAAGCTCGATCTCCGCACGATTCCAGCGCACAAGCCGGTAGCCGACCTTGAGCTCCCGCGGTATTCGCCCCCCGTCGCGCATACGCCAGACGCTTCTGACGCTGCATCCGAGCATGCGGGCCACCTCGTGAACTGTCAAAAGCTGCACTTGTGAACCGGTTTCCGTTTCACTGCTCATTGTCTCAGTCCTCCTTGGTGCGAAACAGACCTCCCGGAAGCTCCCGGGGCCTATCTGCTCTGTGTTTCTCTCTCTTCTTCATTACATCTTATACCGGCAGAAACTCGTGTCGTGCAGGCAGAAAACCGGCTTGGGCGCGTTTTTCAGAGGAGACATCGCAAGTCATGCGGGGTCAATTGGGTACGAAGGCGGGCAACTATGCCCACAGAGATTCGGTCGGATTTCTGGGGGGTACGGCACACCACTTATTGGAGGCCAAACTCATTGGCTTAGCCGACGCGTTTCCCTGGCAGCTTTGACGCAACACCGGAAATCGCGTGCTGTCGTCACCTCGCCATTAGTTTGTAGCGAGACACGCATCTCCATGTTCAACTCACACTCGTGTCTCTTGAAACATTTCTCGTAGGTCGGCCTGTTGGGGTGGTTCTGGCGGAACTTTTCCCAAGCCCTGATACATAGCTTCTTGGACCTCAGCGAGTACTTCTGTGGGCGACCGACCCTCTTTCGTTTCCTAGTTGGCATAGGATCCACAATGGTTGAGTCGCTCACGGGAGTAACGTCCTGAGAACACCAATGGCTAAGGATCGCTTCGTTGATCGCGATAGCAGCCGTCAGTCCGAACCTCTGGAAGTCACGAGGGGTGAACCAAGTCTCACAGGTGCGGTACATATCCGGTTCTTTCTGAGCACAGGCTAACTCATGGAGAAACTCTTTCGTCTCCCCTAGAAAGTAACTGATGCAACCCGCCGAACGACTGAAGCTTCCAGAAGCGACTCGACCTTCCGAGTCCACATCCTGGCAGGGAATCCGCTCCAAACCGTCAATGACAGCGACAATGCCTGAATCTTCGACAAGGCGAGGAGTCTTTGTCAGGCGCTCCTTGTCTTGCGCGATGCTGCGGAGAGATTCGAGCATCTTGAGAACCTGGAATGAACTCTCGCGCGCTGCTAGCAGCAACTCCTGGGCTCTTGTTAGCCCGAATTCCTTCGCCCCGGTACGCACAAGGGCAGCGCTCACTTCCTCGGATAGGCGAAAAGACAGATTGCCATTTGTGAACTCGTCTTGCAGTTGCCGCAAGCCTTCGACAAGCTTTCCAGCTTCCGAGCGAATCCAGCCCCCAGGTGAAAGATCAAAATGCAGGGCTAGAGCTTCACCATTGCCCTCATCGACCATCTTGATGGTCCAAGCCTCGATAGAACCGGGACCACTGCGGGATTCCTCGTCAAGGGCCTCTTCGGAATACGCCGCCACTTGACAGATGAGTCTGTCCGTGCCCCGGGCTAGAGAATCGATTGTCTCGTACAGTGCCTGGACGTATGTCCTTTCGTGAGCGTGCTGAAGCTCAACTCGTTCACTTCTGTCCCCGGCCAGCATGTCGATCACCTCCGGAGTGAAACAGTCACGAAGCCTGTCCAGGAATCCGATAAGGTCGTCAACCCAACACTGCAGCGGACAAATGTGATCATTCCTCCCGCCTTCCAGCATGTTCTCGTCCAAACGCTGAGGGCTGGACACAGGACCTGTAAGCTCAGCGGTCCTCGACCACCTTTCGAGCCTTGACTGATACCCGACTACAAACGGCCGCTCCGCGGATACGCGCCTGTTAGTTATCGCGTCGCATAGATCAACTAGGGGGCCCATCCTCGTCATCAGATCCAGAGGAACACTGATCAAGGATCTGATTTCGTGGAGCTTCTTGATCGTTTCCTGGGCGCTACTCATCTCGAGTCCCTTCTTGAATCCTTCAGCAGTGTCTACTAGAAACGGACACTGGCATCCCGGTTCGCGAGTCTGTCATCAGACCTGCCCGTCATACCCGTACAAGAATCGGTTCGGCGAGGGGAATGGCCCGTAACCGTTTCTGGCTGATGGCGCTTTATTCCGAACTCAGTGATGCCGTCGATAGGGCCTGTGCCCACGTGGCGTGCTCTCGGGGTAACCGGCTAGGCATTCTTTGCCATTTGGTCTTTGAGATCGTAACACTCCGCTCCTAGTGCGTCAACGAGTGGCATGCAGGGTCATCAACGGACACCTGATCCGGAAGCGTAGCGACGAGTTCAAGTGCTATCAGCGCCTGATGATTGTTCCCACGCCCACGCCAGCCAGCGAAAACTACAAATACTGTCGCGAACATGGTCAGATCCCCCATTTATCCCACATTATCTATTGCTCTCCTCAGCTTGCCAGAGATGAACATATAATGAGATGGCCTGCCGGAGGATGTCACGACCAGCCAGAAAGTGCCCTACAGGCAAAAACGACGCGAATTCCTACCGCAAGAAGGATACAACGGATTCCTCCATCCCAAACCGGTGCTTTCCTCATTCGACTTTCATTCATCCTTGTTGAACGAGGAATTACGTCTGAGCTAGTATCAAATCTCGCGGGAAGAGGAAATGAGTCCGCGTCCCCGAGTCGTCTCGTAGCGAGTTCGGAAACGCCCATATTCTCTTCGGCTAGTGCGGGGAGCCATTCCATGGTTGTGGCATCGCCGGAACAGGGGCAGCTTGTTGAGGTCCGGCAACGGCACTTTGTCCTGTCGGAGATCTTGAGTTCAGGGTTGCCGTCAGAGCCTGGCGGTGACGGCGAACAGCCGCCCCAGCATCTTGTCACGCTCTCGTCAGTCGAGGATGACGCATTAGGTGAAGAACTTCAGGTCGTATGGGAGCTCGAGCCCGGCGTCCAAGTCTATGAGAAGATGGGCCTGCCCGAACCCTCGGGTTTTGATGCCCCGTCTCGCTTGGATGCCTTTCTGGACGCGGTTCGCTGGGGCGCAATCTCATCGGCAGACACGCGGGCCCTCCAGGCGCCGTTTCGCAGCGGCATCGACATCGAAGACTACCAACTCGATCCCGTCGTGCGCGCGATTCAGATGCCCCGTGTGAACCTGCTGATTGCCGACGATGTCGGACTCGGCAAGACCATCGAGGCTGGCCTGGTGGCCCAGGAGCTTATTCTGCGCAACCGGATTCGAACCATCCTGATTGCGTGTCCGGCATCCCTCCAAGTCCAGTGGCGGGATCAGATGCGGGACAAGTTCGGTCTTGAGTTTCGGATCGTAGACAGTGACTTGATGAAGGATTTGCGCCGAACCCGCGGCATTCACGTCAATCCCTGGACTCATTTCCCAAGGCTCATCACCTCCATTGATTTCCTCAAGCGCGAACGTCCACTGCGTCTGTTCAGGGAAGTGCTCCCTGCCGAAGGTGAACCGCCCTATCCCCGTCGCTTTGATTTGATGATTGTGGACGAAGCCCACAACATCGCACCGGCAGGAATCGGCCATTACGCCACCGATTCGATGCGGACGGCGGCGGTGCGATTGCTTACAAGGCATTTCGAGCACAAGCTTTTCCTGTCGGCCACGCCCCATAACGGATATCCGGAGAGTTTCTCGACCCTCCTGGCGCTGCTGGATAGCCAGCGGTTCGCCCCGGGAATCCCTCACGATCCGCAGCAGCTTGCCGCCGTCATGGTCCGTCGTCTGAAGAGCGAGTTACCTCCGCGTTGGGACGGCACCCCCCGTTTTCCCAAACGCACGCTTGAGCCGATTGAAGTTCCCTATACCGAGGCAGAGCGACGTGTCCACAAGGCTCTTCAGCGATACTCAGAACTTCGTCTGCAACGTGCCAGCAGCCACGACGAGGAATTTGCGGCCAAGTTCGTCCTTAAGCTGTTGAAGAAAAGACTCTTCTCCTCACCGGCAGCATTTGCTTCCACATTGGAATGTCATGAGAAATCCATCGCGTCGGCGAGAACAGCGTCTGCCAGAAAAGCAAAGCCGACCTTGAAGGTCCTGCTGCGCCAGGTCGAACAGGCCGAAGAGGAATATGCCGATGAAGAGGCGAACGAGACTTCGACTTCCGAGGCCCTGGAATCCGCCACTCGCCTGTTGTCGGATCTGACCTCGGAGGAGCAGTCCCTCCTCCAGGAATTGCGGACCTACGCAGATAAGGCATCCCGTGTTGCGGACACAAAGGCGGCCACGTTGTTGCGTTGGCTCCAAGATACCGTCAAACCCGGGGGGAAGTGGTCCGATACCCGCGTCCTTATCTTTACCGAATACCGCACAACCCAGAACTGGCTACATGGCCTGATAGCGGCGAAAGACATGGCTGGCGGCGGACGCCTTGAAGTCATGTACGGCGGAATGAAGTCGGAAGAGCGGGAACGAATCAAGGCCGCATTCCAGGCACACCCATCGGTCTCGCCCGTCCGCATTCTCTTGGCTACGGATGCCGCTTCGGAAGGCATCGATCTTCAGAACCACTGCTGTCGTTTGGTACATTATGAAATCCCCTGGAATCCCAACCGTCTTGAACAGCGGAACGGTCGCCTTGATCGGCACGGACAACATTCTCCCGAAGTTCTCGTCTACCACTTTGTCGGCCAGGGATATGACCGGAATGCTATCGATCCTCGAGTGCCTCCAGGCGACCTGGAAGGCGACCTCGAGTTCCTGATGCGTGCCGCCCTCAAGATCAACAACATCCGAGAGGACCTCGGGAAGGTTGGTCCCGTCATTGCCGAGCAGGTCGAAGAGGCGATGCTTGGAAAGCGGACCCGTCTCGACACCGCACGAGCCGAACGGGACGCTGAACCGGCTCGGCGCTTACTCCGGATCGAACGCGACCTTCGCGACCGCATTCAGAAGCTTCATGATCAGCTTCATGAAACCAAACGTGAGTTGCGGCTCTCGCCTGAGAACATTCTCCGCACCGTTGAGATCGGTTTGGGGTTGGCAAATCAGCCGCCGCTGACGAGGGTCTCCGTCACCGGCAACGATGGCAAGATCGTTGACGCCTATCGCCTGCCAGCTATGACGGGAAGCTGGAGCCAATGCCACATCGGCCTGGCCCATCCACACACGGGGCAGGTTCGTCCGGTTGTGTTCGATCACGCGCTGGCCGATGGCCGCGATGACGTAGTTCTCGCACACCTCAATCACCGGCTCATTCAAATGTGCCTTCGACTACTTCGGGCTGAAGTCTGGGCCAGCGGCACCCGCAAACAGCTTCACCGGGTAACGGCACGCCTAGTCAAAGACAAGGATCTCAATACCGTCGCCGTGATCGCGCATGGACGGCTGGTGGTCCTGGGTGGAGACAACCGCCGCTTACATGAGGAAGTCATCAGCGCCGGCGGCTATCTTCGGGAAGGACGCTTCGCACGGATGAACGTGTCCGAGACTACCGCCGCTCTCGATGCCGCGCTCCCGGTGCCGGTTCCACAGGCGGTGCAGCAGCGCCTGCAGAAGATCTGGCCATCCCACAAGGATGCCCTGTCCAGCGCCCTGGAGGCCCGTATGCGCGAGCGGACCAAGAACCTAGGGGACAAGCTGGCCGAACGTGCCGAACGCGAAATTGCCGACATCAAGGCTGTCCTGCAGGAACTCGAGCGTAACATCCGCGAGCAGCTTCACGAGACCCGGCAGATGGAGTTCACGGGATGGTCTACGCCGGAGCGGGATCAGTTCGACCGGAACATGGACAGCATCCGTGTGCGTCTCGACCGTATCCCTCAGGAAATCGAGCAAGAGAGTGAGGCGATCCAAAAGCGGTATGCCTCACCGACTCCTCGGTTGTTCCCGGTGGCCATCACGTATCTTGTGCCGGAAAAGATCGCCCGTGAGATGGAGGGCCGTATCTAATGCGCGGCCACCATGCAGAATGGTTATCGCTGATTGAAATCTCGGGGCCTTTCCTCTCGATTCCGGTGCTGGATTGCGTGTTTCCGCAGGGACTCGATGCCCATGACCCCGAGCACCTGAAGAATCTCAAGATCGCCTATCAGCAATGGGACGATGAAGCCGGACCGGAGGCCGTGCGTTTCAACGCGGCCATGCACCGGGCATGGATCGAATACGTACTGACCGAAACCCTGGGTTACCCCGAGGATCTGCTGAAGAAGGGTCAAGGCCTGCCCGCGGGACTCGAAGCGCGGGTTGCCGAACACGGAGAGACGTTGCGTCCGGACTATGCCCTCGTCAATCCGAAGGGCGTTGAGGGCGAAGGCAAGCCGCGGCTGCTGATCCAGGTTCTGCAACCGGATCAGGACCTGGAGAAACCCCTAGCCGGGAGCCGGTGGAAGGCGTCGCCGGACACCCGGATGATGGAGCTGCTCCACGCCACCAATGTCCCCCTGGGTCTCATCACCAACGGCGAACGTTGGATGCTCGTGTACGCGCCGGTCGGAGAGACCACGGGATTCGCTTCATCGTATGCCTCCCTGTGGTTTGAGGAACACATCACGCTCCGGGCTTGGCGTACCCTATTGTGCACGAAACGCTTCTTTGGGGTGCCGCCAACCGACACCATTGAAGGCCTGCTGGCCGAGAGCAGCGAGAACCAACAGGAAGTCACCGATCAACTCGGCCTCCAGGTCCGTCAGGCCGTCGAGGTGCTCGTACAGACGCTCGACCGGATCGATCTGGAACAGCAGCGGGCCGTCCTGCAGGACGTGCCGGCTACGGAGCTTTACGAAGCCTCTCTGACCGTAATGATGCGTCTCGTGTTTCTGTTCTGCGCCGAAGAACGCGGACTCCTGCTCCTGGGCGACCCTCTCTACGACCAACACTACGCCGTATCGACGTTGTCCGCACAACTCCGCGAAACGGCGGATCAACACGGGGAGGAGATCCTCGAACGCCGTTACGACGCGTGGAGCCGGTTGCTGGCCACGTTCCGCGTCGTACATGCCGGCGTGCGGCACGAAAACCTACGGCTCCCTGCTTACGGCGGCAGCCTGTTCAACCCGGATCGGTTTCCGTTCCTCGAAGGCCGTCAGCATGGGTCATCATGGCGCGATACCGCCGCCAAGAGCCTGCCCGTGGACAATCGGACCGTTCTCCACCTCATGGAAGCCCTCCAATACCTGCAAGTGTCGGCCGAGCGGCGGAGATTGAGCTTCCGCGCCCTCGACATCGAGCAGATCGGGCACGTCTACGAAGGGCTGCTGGACCACACAGCCTTGAGAGCGCCTGAGAATGAACCGGTCCTCGGATTGGTCGGCACACGGAAAAAGAACGAGACCAAAGAGCCGGAAGTCTTCCTCAGCAAGCTGGAAGATTTCCGCGCGAAGAGCGAAGCAGCCCTGCTGGAGTACCTGATCGAGGAAACCGGACGCTCCGAAAAGGCCTTGGCGTCCGCCCTGCGCCCCCCGGAACCCGGAACCCCGAACCCGGAACCCGGCTTGCGCATCGCCTGCGGTAACGATGAAGCCCTGCTGCAACGTGTCCTCCCCTTCGCCGGCCTCATTCGCGACGACACCTTCGGGCGCCCCGTCGTCATTCTTCCCGGCAGTTACTACGTCACCCAAGGCAGCGACCGACGTCAGACCGGCACCCACTACACGCCGCGGTCGCTGACGGAACCTATCGTCCAATACACGCTCGAGCCGCTCGTGTACGAAGGTCCGGCTGAGGGCAAACCGAAAGAGGAATGGAAGCTCCGTAGCCCAAAGGAGATCCTCGAACTCAAGGTTTGCGACATGGCCATGGGTTCCGGCGCGTTCCTCGTTCAAACGGTTCGGTATTTGTCGGAACGACTGGTTGAAGCCTGGGAGGAAAGAGAACAAGAGATCGTCAACCACAGATGCACACAGATGGACACAGATGGTGGGAAGGGTGCTCTACAACTCGTAACAGAGAACGTGATGTCCCGGCCGACCTCTCGCAAGCTCGCGCAGACGCTTGAGCAAGGCGAATTGCCGAGCATCGATGAAAATCCTATTGGTGTGAATCGGTGTTCATCTGTGGTTAAGAAAACCCGGATCACGCCGGAAGGAACGCCTTCCACCGGCGACCCGACGGAAACCCTAATCCCCGACAATCCGGACGAACGGCTCATTTACGCGCGGCGCATCATCTGCGACCGGTGTATCTACGGCGTGGACATCAACCCGCTTGCCGTCGAAATGGCGAAACTCTCCCTCTGGCTTATCACCATGGACAAAGGCCGCGCATTTTCGTTCCTGAATCACGCGCTTAAGTGCGGCGACTCGCTCCTTGGCCTGTGGGACGTGGAACAGGTCCGCAAGTTCCATCTCGATGCCTCCGTGCCCGCGCAGGCCGGACTCTGGGGCGACCACATCCATCAGATCTTCGAGTACGCCTTGCAGAAACGCCGCGAACTCGAATCGTTCATGGTCAATGACGTGAGAGATAGCGAAGCCAAAGCCCGGCTCCTGGCCGAAGCCGATGCCGCCATGGACGTGGTCCGGATGCTCTGCGACATCCTCATCACCGCCGCGGTGACCACCGCCGACGGCAACAGCCAACGCCGCGGGACAATGTTGCCCCAGGGATTCGACACCGAACGCGACCGCATCTTCGATGCCATCATGGCCGCCAACAGCCGCGAACAAATCCAATCCGCCGTCGAGGCCGTCCGCTCTCTCATCCCCGAACATCAAAGCAAGCTGAACGCAGGCAATCCGAACTCCAAGAACCCCCGCCGCCCGTTCCACTGGCCTATCGAATTTCCAGAGATATTCTCCCCGGAATCCGGAACCCGAGACCCGAAACCCGGCTTCTACGGTTTTTCCGCCTTCGTCGGCAACCCTCCCTTCATGAAAGGCCATATGATCTCTCACGAATTCGGAGATCCGTATAGAGGGTTTCTGACAGACTGCATTGTCGGTCAGCCTGCTGGCTTAGCCGACTTGTCGGCGTTCTTCATGCGGAGGGGCTGGATGCTTCTGAAACAGACCGGGTTGGTGGGAATGGTGGCGACAAACACGATATCCGAGGGCGACACCAGGCGGCTTGCTCTGGAGCCAGTTGTACAAGAGGGAGGCAACATTGTTTTCTCAAATCCTAACGTGAAATGGCCGGGAAGCGCAGCCGTGATCATAAGTATCGTTGTCTTAGGAAAGCTTCCGTGGCAAGGAAACGCGATATTGAAAGGCAAGGAAGTCTGCAGAATATCAACCCGGTTGGATGTTGAAGAAGAACGTAAAGTCCATATGTTGGCATCAAACGCCGACTTGTGTTTTGTGGGCTCTACCTACTTGGAGATGGTTTCATTCTCAGTGCGAACGAGGCGCGGCAACTCCTGGCGCAAGCGGGGTTCAGCCACGAGGTCATTCTCCCGTATATTAACGGCAAAGAGCTGTACTCTCTGAGCGACTACTCGCCGCAACGCTACGCGATCAATTTCTGGGATTGGCCAATCGAACAGGCCGAACACCATCATGCATTGTTCTGCAGAGTGCGCGATCTAGTGAAACCCGTCAGGGATAAGGTGGACCGCGAACGCAATCGCACGTTATGGTGGTTGCATGCCGAGAACAGACCGGGGCTGTATCACGCCATTGGTCTTGGCGCCAGATTCGCGCGTCACCCCAAGGGCTGGACGGAAGAAGGCAGCTATCCGACGCGGGTCATAGTCAAGGCTAAGACGTCGAATACTTGGGCCTTCACCTTTCTTCAGTCTCACTTCGTTTTCGATCAGGCAATAACAGTCATCGCGCAATGCTCTACCGGACTGTTCGCTGCACTGCAGTCATCTATACACGAGATCTGGGCGCGTAATGCAGGCACCGGCAGCACGATGAAGAGCGATTTGAGATACTCTCCATCCACCTTTGAGACATTCCCCTTCCTGGGTGGCCTTTCACTGCTCGAAAGTATCGGTGAGAGGTACTACTCGCACCGGGAGAACATGATCCGCTCGCTCGCTGAGGGACTTACCCAAGTCTACAATCGCCTCCACACCCCGGATGAACATGCGGACGACATCCAGCGGCTGCGGGAACTGCACGCGGAGATGGATCGTGCCGTGGCGGGCGCGTACGGCTGGACCGACCTCGATCTCGGCCACGACTTCCACGAAACCAAACAAGGCATCCGCTTCACCATCTCCGAATCCGCCCGCCGTGAAATCCTCGACCGCCTCCTCGCCCTCAACCACCAACGCTACACCGAAGAAGTCGCCCAGGGTCTCCACGACAAAGGCTCCAAATCCAAAGCCCCCCGCAAGAACGCGAAGACTGAGCAAGGAGATCTGTTTTGAGCGCCACTCGCCGAGATATCCTGCTCTCCCTCAAGTGGGACAACCCTTCACGCCTGGTCAAAACGTACGCAGAAGAGAGGTTTGCCGAGATGCTCGTGAATGAGGGAAAGTTTCGGCTCTGGCCGCTCGAGTATTTCCGTGAAATCGAGGACCCAAGCCGAAAGGATCAAAGGGAAGGTCAACTCATCACGGGAGGTCCGAAGGGTGTCAGGCATTCCCGTTTTCAAGGCAATCCGAAGTTTCTTTTCTGTGTTTCTGGAGCAGATGTTGACCCGGCATCCCAACGCCGTTTCGGGAAATATGTCGTTCAGATTGGCGACCCGACGCGGTTCGCGCAGGACTTACACGCGTGGCTCAACCAGTCACAATGTGGCGAAATGATTGGTAGTATCGAATGCCTTAAGGTGCTATACGGTGTGCACGATGATCTTGTGTTCAATCAGCATGGGGACAGCTTGATTTACTCAAACAAGCCGGCGGAATACGCACAGGAAAAGGAATACAGGATAGTCCTCATAGGAAAGGCGGACGCCCGCCAGACCAGCTATCTTGACGTGGACTTGGGGTGGCCGCTCCCGTACCTGAAGCGAGTTGAACAAAGAGCTTGATGTGAGCAGGTCAGGCTGGTGAGGCTATGACGAGAGTCGGGTTCCGCAAGACACCCAAGAAGGTGTGAGAAGTGTAGACAACAGACGCAACAGCCCGGGTAAGCGTGCTACCGTGTTTGGAGTGAATGACAACTGGAGATACAGGAATGAGCGATGAACTCCGCAAAGAGGGATTGCCATGGCTGATGAACGAAAGCGAAGCTCGCAGTGCCCTCTTGAGTGCCATTTCCGAGTCCGAGAAGGTGAGGCAGCAAGCACTTTCCGGACTCACAACGATGTTGGGCGCGCTCGACTCTGGGGGATTGAGCCAACTCCTTGCAGTAGAGAACACCAATTATGTGCATGCCCTGCAGTCTCTGGATGACACGCGGCGTGCGATGGTCTTCGACCGTAGTCCGGCTCTTGAATACATGGTGTCCGTTCAACGGAACATACAGGACATGGCTACGGGTCTCGCGGAATCCGTCATCAAGGCACAGGTACGATGGGCGGCGGATACAGTCGAATCCTTCAAGGCTCAGACACAAATGGCAGCGGTTTGCGGACATTCCTTCGATCTGAGTCCGATTCAGGATCTTGCACGATTGAGCAGTACGCTATTCGAAATGCAGAAAGTCACGGCTGTATCCGATCTATTGATCAGCCGACTGGACTGGAATGCCTTAAGTCCAGTTTACGACGTTGATTCATTGATGGTATCGGCAGTTCGAGACACCTTTGAGGGCTTTTCACGAACATATGACGGGCTGTTCCGCGGACTTCAGACACAGGCGCGCGCCGAAACTTTTCGGTTGCCCGATCTGTCGAGGTTGACCGTCCTTGATTACCACAACACCGTGGAGGTACTGGGAGTCCTCGCGCCGGTAGCGGACATACCCGACGTCACCGAGTTCCGCAGGAACCTGAGAGAACAACAGATCCTCGAGTTCGGGAGTGATTTGGAGCGAATGCTCCATGAGCTTAACCCAGCCTTTGCAGACGCGTGGCGTGGAGCAGAGGTCGCTCTGCAGTCAGGACACACCGATCACGAGAGACATTGGTCAGTGTCGATGCGGGAGCTACTCACGCACGTTCTGCACGCCCTTGCACCCGACGACAAGATCAGAATCTGGACCAATTCCCCGCAGAATTTCGATGAGAAGGGGAAACCGAAGCGTGAGTGTCGCATGCGATACATCTGTCGCGGCGCCCTTTCCGCGGGAAAGACGGAGTTTGCAGACTTCCTTGAAAAGGACGTCGGCTGTTTTGTCGGCATCATGAGAATGCTCCAAGGAGGGACACACGGGATGCCCCCAACCTTGCGTTCTGAAGATCTACGGTTTGTACAAGCGAAGATCGAGTCAATGCTGGTTTATCTCCTCAGGATGGCTAAGGAGACCTACGAATGAGTGATGACGTGCGAATCAAGAACGAGTACAGCTATGGGTATTGGTGGGATTCAGTTTGAGCTCCCCGGCAAGATTGAGGGATACCTTGCCACGCTGAGCAAATACTACGCGAACAAGGGGAAATCGCGACTCTTGGACGTGATCGTGAATGGTACGCCTAGTATCTGCGAGGGGTATACCTTTGATAACTGGAACGGCGGCACACATGGCCATGCGCTTACACTTACCGTCCCTGAGGATCTGTTTCTGGAAATCATGGACGTCAAAGAGCAGCTTGCGGCGGAAATCAACAAGGGCATAAACAATCTCAATACCATACAGAGCGAACACGTCGATACTGTCTTCATTGAAACGGAAACCTCGGAAGGCGGTGAATGGCGGGAGAGCTCAGGTCGTCTGCGTCCAAGGATTACCCCCGTTTCGGTTCCTCCGCAGACTCTCACGCGTATCTGGGGCGCGGGCCATGTCCGCGTTTTCCTTAGCCACAAAGCCAAATACAAGAAACAAACGTCCCAACTGAAGGAATGGCTCGGGTTTTGCGGGGTCGCGTGCTTTGTGGCACACGTGGACATCAAACCCACGAAAGAATGGCAACGTGAGATAGAGAATGCTCTTCAGAGTATGGATGCTCTAGTCGCGCTCTTCACGGAAGATTTCCATGAAAGCAACTGGACGGATCAAGAAGTAGGCTTCGCCCTGGGACGAGGGGTCCCAGTGACCGCCGTGTGTCTCGGAAAGGACCCATGCGGCCTCATAGGGAAGCGCCAAGGCCTCCAAGGATGTAGCTGGAAGGATACTGGTGGTATGGCGGCCAAGATATACGAAGTGCTGCATGAACGCCTGCCAGATCAATCGCGGCTCTTTGAGGGCGCACTCGCGGCATACTCTGGATCCATCTCGTTCGCCAATTCCGCCTGGAAAGTGAAGAACGTGCTTTCCACTTTCGACACGCTGACGCCGGTCCAAGTGGAAAGAGTCGTACGCGCGTTGCGGGATAACCGCCAGAATCGCCTCTCGTTCGAGGGACGGAGCAGCCTAGTGCCCTTGCTCGAAAGGTGGACAGGGAGAAGGTGGGAGGTCGACAAGGATAAGGACGACGTCAGGGAGGCCGAAGAAACGCCAATTCCTGACGATGATATCCCGTTCTGACGGACGGCTACGCCGCGCAGAGATAACATGTGTTGAAAGACTTCTCTGATGGGAACACAATGCCATAGAGATACCCAGGAGAAACTGAACCGTGCCGGATCGAAGGAATCGTGAGACCGTGAGCGACCGCATTCTGGGTTTGCTGAGTCGGACTGAAGGCAAGACGCTCGAATTCAAGCGCGACCTGTCGTCGCCCGAGAAGGTGTTGAAGACGTTGGTGGCTTTCGCCAATACGGCGGGCGGGACGCTGGTCATCGGCGTTGAGGACAAGACCCGTCATGTGCGCGGCGTATTGGACGCTCTGGCGACGGAGGAGCGGCTGGCGAGCCTGATTGCCGACGGGATCGAGCCGATACTAATGCCGGAAATCGAGGTCTTGCCATGGCGGCGGGCTGAAATTGTGGCGGTGGAGGTGCATCCGAGTCCAAACCGTCCGCATTTTCTGCGGGCGCGCGGGTCGGATCAGGGCGTTCTCGTCCGGGTCGGTTCGACCAACCGGCGTGCAGATGCAGCCACGATTGCCGAGATGCGGCGGTCGGTCCGGCTTGAGTCGTATGACGAACAACCCCTGCCGGAATTCAACTCTGAAGCGTTGGACTTCAGAGTAGCTTCAGAGTTGTTTGCGCGGGTGCGCAAGCTGTCCCGCGGCGACTTGAAAACCTTGCGCTTGGTGACACCCTATCAGGGGCGGCTGGTTCCCACCGTAGCGGGTATGCTCCTATTCGGGCGCGACCGTTTGCAGGCGTTCCCGGATGCCTGGATTCAGGCAGGCCGATTCGGTGGGGTGGACCGAGTGCGCATTGAGGACCACGCGGAATTCCAGCAGTGCCCGATAGAGGCGGTCGAGCGAGTAATTGCTTTTGTCCAAGGCCATATCCGGCGCGGGGCGGAGATTGGGGCTGTTCGACGCGAGGACCGCTGGCAGTATCCTCCGGAGGCTTTGCGAGAGGCGGTTATCAACGCTGTAGTTCACGCCGACTACAGTCAGAGTGGCGCGCCGATTCGTGTCGCGATTTTCGATGACCGTATCGAGATCGAAAATCCCGGTTTGCTGCTATTTGGGTTAACGGTAGACGAGATCCGACAAGGCGTTTCGAAATTGCGCAACCGGGCCATAGGACGCGTCTTTCGCGAACTGGGTCTGATCGAGCAGTGGGGCAGTGGCATTCAACGAATATTGGGGACGTGCCGGGAAGCAGGCCTTCGGGAACCGTCGTTGGAGGAAATTGGGACGCATTTTCGAGTCACTCTGTTCTGTCAGAAGGTACAGTCCCAAACCGCCACGGATGAGGTGAATCAATCCATACTGGAAGTCCTGCGGCAGTCCCGCGGCATTACAACGCAAGGTCTGGCGGATCAAATCGGATTGTCTGCGCGAGCCACCCGGACACGGTTGCTGGCGTTGATTCAGGAAGGATTGGTGATCGAGATAGGCAAATCCGCCCGCGATCCGCGGAAAACGTATCACCTTTCCGCAGAATCGGAACGGAAAGACGAAGCATGACACGCGCGGACGAGAATAGACGCAAGGGACAGAGCATGTGAGCGAAGACAACATCGAGACCACTGAACCGTCCGGTGTGAGCGAGCCGGGCGCGTCCTATTCGCCGATCCTCAAGACACCATCGCATTCCGAGGTCCGCGACATGCTGGAAGGCCTCGTTATCCATGACCTGTTGGGTCCGGCTGGCGGTCTGGACGAGGAAGTGACTGAGGACCGGGTTCGCGAGCGCTACCTTGTGGGGATGCTCGCTCCGCGGCGGGTCTCGGTCGAGGGCACTGAGATTGACGAGATCGCTGTGGCCGGAACGGATTCCTACGACGAAGGAAAGACGGAACAGGGGGTAGCGCAGTCGGGCACGATGTTCCCTTCCTCGATGGGGATGACGTTTGCCG
>Ga0315274_10003355_pt1 | contig 23847 bp, 19 predicted proteins | sample YL17G02_20_MG_FD_203700 | JGI IMG/M metagenome (GOLD analysis project Ga0315274, IMG submission 203700) | Sediment microbial communities from Yellowstone Lake, YNP, Wyoming, USA - YL17G02_20 | ecosystem: Environmental > Aquatic > Freshwater > Lake > Sediment | place: USA: Wyoming | collected...
ACGGCGCCGCCCAGGCCGGTCCAACCGCTGAGAGTAAACCCGGCCAACCCTCGGCCTTGTCCGTGGAAACGTATCAGTTGGCGGCCGGTGACAAACTTTCGTTCCAGGTCGAAGAGGACCCCGCCAAGCAGCGGGAACTGATCGAACTGTTGGTCCCGCAGGTTGGTGGTGTGGAGTTTCCCGTCAGCCGGGACGACCGGAGCGTCACGGTGGCCTTGGATGTGATTGGGAAGACAATTCCCCAGGTCAAAACGGAGCTCAAGACCGTCTTGGAACGGGATTACTACCAGAAGGCCACGGTCAAACTGAGGGTTTTCGACGCGAATCAACAGCGGGGCCAGGTGGCCTTCTGGGGCGCGGTGCGCGGCCTGCTGCCGTTGGATCCGAACAAGCCGATGAAGGTCTCCGATGGCATCTTGCAGCTTGGTTGGGATCAGATGTATGCCAATCTGAAGCGGGTGGAAGTTGTCCGCACTGACCCCGCGACCAAGCAGAAAAAGACAATCATCGTCAACGTCCAGAAGATCCTGGACAAGGACGGCAATGCCAAGGACGTGATCCTGCAAGATGGCGACCGAGTCCACGTGCCCGACAAGGGCATCATTCTCAACTAGCTTCCCATCATGAGCCATCCCTCTTCCCAACCGCTACCGGCGCCGCCGCGGTACGGAACCACCTTGGTTGACCACATGAACGTGGTCGTGCATTTTCGCCGCTACATCAAAATGGTCAGCCGACGGTGGGTGGTCCTGTTCCTGGCATCGCTACTGGGGCTCGCGGGAGCCATCGCCGTGGCCCGGATGACACCGGATGTTTACCTGGCGGTATCCAGGCTGGGATTCCCTCCCCGGGTCTTGTCCAACATCCAGACCACGCGGTACGAGGAAAGCCCGGAGTTCAACTACATGGACGCGCAGATCAACTACATGAAAAGCCGCCAGGTGCTCGAACGCGCCGAGCGACAGGTCCAGCTTCCGCCCAAGAGCATTGTGAAGCTGGATGCGAAGCGGGACGCGGGCGTCTTCATCATGAGTGTCGAGAGCACGAATCTGGCCCACGCGGTGGCCTTCGCCAAGACCTGGGCACGCGCCTTCCTTGACTACAAGGATGAGTTGAAGCAGGGGACCCTCACCAACGCGGCCACCGGGCTCCGCAAAGACCGGGACAGACAGGCCGATGAATTGCAGATGATTACCAGCAACGTGGTGGCGTTTCTCCGCTTGCACCCCGAGGTCAGTACCAGCCGCACGCCTGGCGAACGCACCGTCGCCCAGAAGATCCTGGATAGCTTGTCGAGCGAGTACACTGACAAGGTCAGCCAGCATCAGCGACTCGAAAACCGCACGTCCAAAGACATCGCCAACACCCTCCAGTTGGATAAGCCCAGCCAACCCGCCGACAAGTCCGCCACTGCCCTTGCGCCAGCCACTACCCCAGTGCCGACCGATCCCCTGGAGAAATTCGCGCAGGATTCCAGGTACCCGGTGCTCAAGATGCAGTTGATGGACAAGAAGGCCGAATTGGAGGCGGTGAAGATCGTCGTCAAACCCAGGCACCCGAGCTTTGTCGCACTGAGCAAAGAGATCGACCAGTTGGAGCAGCAGATCGCTGGACAGCTTCGCATCATCGAAGAGAGGCGCCAGGCGCACCTGGAGACTTTGCAGCGAGACATTGACTACTTGGCGGGCCGAATCAAGGAACAGCAGGCGAAGGTCGAGGACTCGCTCCGCATTCAGAATGAATACGACCGGCTTAAGGAGCAGGAAAGCGCCAAGAAGTTGACCTACGACCAACTCCAGATCGAGCTGATGAAAATGGACTTCGCGCCCTCGGGCGAACCGAGCATCTGGCCTCTGGAAGAGGGCGTGGGGGTGGAACAACCCGTGCGACCCAAGCGTCTCCAAATACTGCTCGCCGGCGTGGTCCTGGGCCTCAGCTTGGGCATCGGAATAATCCATTTCCTGCAGCGACTGGACGATCGCCTGGAACTGGCCGAGGAAATCGAAGCGGAGTTGGAGGAGCCCGTCCTGGGCCAGATCCCCGACATCAGCCGCCGGGAATTCAAAGACGGAATGCTGATGATCACCAGGATGGACCAGCACTGCATCTTTGCCGAGGCGATCCGGGGAGTGCGTTCCGCCTTCATGTTCGGCACGCAGGGCATGAACAAACAGGTCATCATCGTCACCAGCGCTGTGCCCGGCGACGGCAAGACCACCTTCACGGCCAACTTCGCCGCGACGCTCGCCAACGCCGGCAATCGCGTTTTGCTGGTTGATGCCGATTTGCGCCGGGGCAACGTGTTCAATTTCTTCGCCCAGCCACGGGAGCCCGGTCTGACCGAGATCCTGACCGGGGAGATCCACTGGGGCGACGCGTTGCATTCCACCCCTATCAAGACCCTCAACGTCATCCATTCCGGCCACCTTCCCGCCAATCCCGGCGAACTCCTGTTGAGCCCGGTCGCCCGGCAGTTCCTGGAAGAAGCCAAGCTGGAGTTCAACCATATTCTCATCGACTGCCCGCCGCTGACGGCGATCGATGATACCTTTTCTCTGGTAAACCTGGCCGACGGCATCCTCTTTGTTGTCCGTGCCGGACAGACCTCGATGCGCTTTGCGCGAAATGCCCTGGGCGCTCTGCATCAACGCGGGGCTCAGGTCATGGGCCTGGTGCTCAATGGCATTGCGGCGGACAATCCGGCCTACTATTACGCCCGGCGCTACCACTCCTATTACACCAAGGACCTCCCGAGCGCCACGATGCCCAAGGCCGATATCAAACCAGCCACCACCATGGCTTCACGCCGCAGCCCCAGGTTTTCGCCCACCTCGATCGAGGAGGCCGCCAAGGCTCATGCTGGCGAGTCGGCTTCGCCAGAGGAAATCGCCGCGGAGGAGAAGCATAAGGTCGATGCCTACAGGGCGCGCCGGGCGGCCCAGAAAGATGCCCCGGCTTAGCCATCGACTCGCGCCGTGCGGGTCGGCGTACCCCAGTGGTATTCGGCCAGTTGTTCGTGCAGCGGCAAACTGACTTTCTCGGGGGGAGCTTCGCTTTCCGGGGCGCCCCACCATGTCTGACGAAGCGACGCGCACCCGGATAACCTTCGCGTCGCGCTCGATGTGAGCATGGCACAGCGATCCTCCAGCGCGGACGGCCTGTGGCGCCACTATCCGTGGTTGGGAGGATTACTGCTTGCGCCCTTCGCCTTCGGCTGCGTGACGGTTGAGGGCCAGGTGGTCGTGGGCCTGCTCTTCGGCCTCAGTCTGTTTCTGTTGTCGCCTGAGCTCAGAGGCAGGGGCGTCGAGGGCTGGCCTCTGTGGTGTTGCGGGCTCGCGTGGTTTCTGCTGGTCCTGCCGCTGGTTCCTTTGCCTGCCGGGGTCGTCTCACTGTTGAGTCCTGAACGCGTCCGGCTCGCTCGGGCTTTCCCTTTATCGGCCGACGAAACGTTGTTTTGGCTGCCCGCCACGCTCTCACCGGCGCGCACCGTCCAACGCTTATGGGAGATCAGCCTGCTGATCGCCAGCTTTGTGTTGGCACGCCAGGCCGCGAGGCATCCCCGTTTCCCCCGCCTTTTGGCGTGGGGGATAGCCGGCGCCCTGGTGCTGCTCGTACTCAGTGACGCTTGGCTGCGGCGGACCGGAAGCCAATCCGTGCTGGCCATCTGGCCCATCACTTGGGGCCAACCCGGCGGCACGTTCGCAAATCGCAACCATTTCGCGAACTGGCTTTGTGTGGGCGTTCTATTCTCCGTTGGCTCGGTCCTGCGCGCGTCCAAGCCGTTTCACGCGGCGCGCTCGCCTCACTCCCGGCTCCCACCCCGGAGTGGTCTGCAGACTGCCCTGCTGTTTGTGGCTGTGGTGCCCGCGCTGGCCGCGGGCATGGCCAGCGGCTCACGGGGCGGCTTTGCCGCCTTGCTGGCAGGCCTGACGGTGTGGACCTTGTTGATCGCGCGACGCGCCCGGAGTCGCCTTGGCATGTGGGCTGCCGCAGCGGCGATGATCATTGCCCTGCTACTCATCGCCGGCAGGGGCGATTTCCTGATCCATCGGCTCGCCCAAACCAAGGCCGACCTCCTCACGCGCTACCCGAAACTCGAGACCTGGCGGCAATCCGGAGTGCTCCTGGCCAAATTCCCTGTCCTGGGCACGGGCTGGGGGACGTTTGCCACCGCGTTCAGCCATTACAAGACCAGCGGAGGGCAAGTCACATTCCACCACGCGGAGAACGACTACCTGGAGCTGCTGGTCGAGACCGGTCTGATCGGCGCCGTGGTGTTCGGTGGCCTGCTGTGCCGCCTCCTCGCAACGGCCACGCGCCTGGCTTGGTCACACCTCACTGTCGTAAACGAACCGGAGCTGGTGTTCGGAGCTTTGGCTGCTCTGGTTGGGTTCGGGGCGCAGGCTGCCTTCGATTACCTTGTGCCAGTCACTGCCAATGCGCTCCTGGCCGCCACCTTTCTCGGGTTCATCCTTGGCCAGCGGGACCAGGCAGAAGCGCCCGTGGTCCCCCCGCCTGCTTCCCGAAAACGCATGCTGCTCACCAGTCTCTGCGGGGCCGGTTTGGCTGGCGTCGCGCTCATCCAAGCGGACGCCCTCTGGCATTGGTGGCGGGCGGACGCGGCGGGGCAGGCCGACGACCGAGCGGCCCAGCTCAGGAGCGCGGTGGCACGATGGCCCTGGGCCACCTACCGCCAGGTAGCGTTGACCCGAGCCGAGGTGGCGCTGATCGCTGACGAAGCGCGCGCCACCCAAGCGCGGCAAGCCGAAGCCTTGTGGACCGGCCTCACCCGCGCGCTGCGGCGCGACCCATTCAACTGGGAACTCCATCTCGAACGAACCTGGCTCGATCTGGCATTCTCCACCAACGCCCCACGCGCACTGGCCGAGGCTCGCCTCACCGCCCGGCTCAACCCGCTTCAACCGCTCATTCCGGTGCGCTTCGCCCGCTACTATGCCGGGACTAATCCTGACGTGGCCTGGGAGTTCCTCCGGTCAGCCAGCTTTGACGAGATCCCATACGGCGCCGATCCGCTCAGGGAAGCGTTGGCGTCGGCCTGGCAAATCCGCGCTGACACCGACGCCCTCTGGACCTTGACGCCCGACACGCCACGTGGCCTGCTCACCTTGGGCGATTTCGCCTTGGCGCATGGCCTCCGGCCCCTCGCGGCAGAGGCGTTCCTGTGTTTGACCAATCGCGTGGACAGGCTGACGTTAGGCCATAAGCTCCTGTTGGCTCAGCGGCCCGATCTTGTCGCGTCGTTGTTTCGCCAGCCACCCACCAGCCGGGCCGAGATGCTCCTCCTGGCCAAAGTGCGTCAGCAAGAGCGGAGCTTCGATGAGGCAATCCGCTGGGCGCAGTCCGTGTGGCTGCCCAGCCCAGCCGCCCGGCTCATCCAGTCGCCCGTCGAAGTCACGGCCACCACCGAGACGCTCCTGGCTGCATGGCGGGCGCAACCGCGCAGGCCGGAATTGGCGGCGCACCTGGCGGAAGCCCTCTGCCGCGAGCCACCCGCGCGGCGCGATTTGGCTTTGCTGCGACAGGTGGCCCAGGACGTTCCCGACAACCTGCGGCTCCGGTGGTTGGTGCTGCAAACCGAGCTGGCGCTTCAGCATAAGGAGGCTGCGGCTAAAACCGCCCTGGAACTGGCGGCACGTGTCACCAACCTGTACCCCTGAGGCGGCCTGCTGAGGCCAGCCCGTGGAAGGCACCAGATCGAATCATCTTTTGACCGGAGCGCTCGCCGGGTTGGCATTTAGATGCTGGACTCCATCATAGATGTAAAGCCCGCCGGACAGAGCCGTGAAGACGGTGGCGCCCCACACCCATACCCCGAGCCACGCGGCGTCCCATTTGAGCAATGCCCACATCACTGTCGTCATCTGCATGACGGTCGCAATCTTGCCAAGGACCCGTGGGTGCACGATGACCTTGCCGCCCATGACGTGAATGATCACAAACCCCAGCAGGATCATCAAGTCCCGGCTCAGCACCGTGGCTGTGAGCCACACTGGCAACTTTGGCAGGAACTGGTTGCTGAAGCTCAACACGAGTATGCCGGAAACCAAAAGCAACTTGTCCGCCAGCGGATCCAGCACCGCCCCCAACTCGCTGCGCTGGTTGTAACGACGAGCCAGATAACCGTCCACGCCATCGCTGATCGCTGCCAGCGCGAACGACACCACCGCTAACCAGCGGTGGATTTCCTCGCCGCCGTCCTCGTAGTAAATGACCTGCACGACAAAAAACGGCACCAACAGGATCCGCAGAATGGTGATTTTGTTCGCCGTCGTCATGCCGTCCGCGACTTAAGTCTCGCTTCCCCCATGCCCCGCGTCAACCCCTTTGCGGAGACCAGGGCGAGATCCCCGCTTCAGGCACACCGTCCCGCCGTGGCGCAAAAGGACAGGGGCGTGAAAAGGCGTTGCGATGCTGGCGACGCCCTCCTGTTCTGGATTTGACGACGTGGAGGCTCCCGTCCACACTGCGGGGGTGGAACCCGCATAAACGCGAACGACGGTCAGAACCGCTCGACCAGCTTGTCGATGAGGAAATTACTTTCGCGCATCGCCTGTTCGCAGAACGGGCCAAACCACTGCGCGATGCGTCTAAACTCCGCGCAGAAGGCTTGTTTGTCACCCGTCTCGAGCAACCGGCGATGCCTGCCAAGCGAATCTACAAACTCCTGCAACAGGGCCAGCCTTTCCGGGGACGCGAAGATGATCTCGGAGTAAAGGGCAGGGTCCTGGGCGAACAGGCGTCCAATCATGCCCAGCTCCAGTCGGTAGATCGGGCTGGAAAGCTCCAGCGTGCGGCTCATGTTCACGTCTTTGCAGCAAAGGAAATCGCCAAAGGCAAAGGTCGCAAAGTGGCGCAGGCCCTGGACGATCGCCATGATCCGGTCGTGCTCCCGGGCTTCCAACGGCAGGACGATGTTACCCCAGGCGGTGAGCTGATCGATCAACCACTGGCATTCTTCAGGCGCACGACCAGGCGTGGCCGCCACGACTTGTTTGTCCATGGTGGAGGTCATCGGTCCAAACAGGGGGTGCAGGCCAAGCACCGGACCGGCATGCGCGGCGAGCATCGCCTCGAGTGGCGCCTGCTTTACGCTCGTGATGTCGGCCAGGACGCATTCGGGCGGGAGGTGGGGTCCAAGGTCCTTGACCACCGTGACGGTTCGGTCAATGGGGACGCAAACCAAGGCCAGGGCGACACCCGCACAGAGCTCGTCGGCGCGCGGCCAATCGTCTATGTCCAGGATGCGAACTCCGTAACCGGCTCCGGCAAACCAACGCCCAAAGTACCGCCCCATTTTCCCCCGGCCTCCGACGATCAGCATCGGCGCCCCGGGCCGCACGCCCGTGCTCGTTACCTGGACGGTCTGTCGCACCCGCGACTGCCGCAGGATGCAGCGAAACAACTCCTCGACATGATCCGGGTCCAGCCCGGCGCGCTCGGCTTGCTCGCGACGTTGCGAAATCAAGTCCTCCTCGCGGGCAGGGTGGTAAACCGGAAGCCGCTGGGCCTTTTTGAGCGCTACAACTCTTTGCACATTCCGGTGCCGTTGCGCCAGCAGATCCACAATCCGCTCATCAATAACGTCAATCTCGCGGCGCAGTTCCTCCAGCGCTTTTGCGGCGCCGCTTCCTCCCGTCGCCGGCCCTCTTTCCGTGGGAGGGTCTGTAGCGGAACGTTCGCTCATGCGCAGTGTTGCAGTGGTGGCCAATCAAGGCCAGCCCGTTTCTTCGGCAGCCATCGTGCCCCCAGCGTCAACAAAGGCAACCTCGAAGTCAAGCAACCCGCTAGAAAACGTAACAAGGCGCGTCCAGTTTCGTACAGGACACGCCGAGGGCGGTAATGAGCCGGTCTCCCCGGCCCTCTGCCGGACCCGGCGACACAAAGATCAACTGGTCTTCGTCGTGTTTGATGAGTTCATTCAAGGCGTGTTCGAGTTCCACTTTCTCGGCCGGATTCAGGTCGCACTCGAAGACCGAGTACTGCAGGTGGTCCCCGAAGTTCTTGCACGCCTTGAACACCCGGCGAAGCCGCTTGTCATCCGTGATGTCGCAGCAAACCAGATACGTCGTGCGCATATTGCCGCTCCTTCACCGAGTCATCAGCGGCACGTACTCCGGGGCATGGGAGGAGCATGGCCCCGGGTTACACGGATGCGCCCCAGTCATCGGTCATTCGCCGCAGGCGCTGCGGGCGCGACCCGGCGTGGTGTCATCCTAAGCAGGTGTTGTGGGCTCTCATAGAGAATGGCCCGCGCTGCCGCCAGCGCCTCCTCCATCGTGTATTGGCCCTGCTCGATCTTGTCGGCCAGCACGCGGGCCATCTGCTTGCGCGCGATGAGCGCCTTGGCGTAAGTCCATTCGACACAGTAGGCATCGGAAAAGAAACCGATTTGTTGGTTGGCCGGCAGCATCTCCAGGCGCTCCGCCAGCACCTGGCGAATCACGTCGGGAAAAAAGTTGTGCCACCAATAACCCGCCAGACTGAAGTTGGGCAGTTCGCGCGACAGCGTGCAAAGCGACTGGTTCCCATGACGGCTTGCCAGGAAACACTGGAAACGAAGGCGCGGATGGCGTGCCATCATCTGGCCAAGCTGGGCCACGGTCCGTTGGGACAGCCAACTGCCGGTCTCAAACGGAAGCGGTTCTGCCCCCAGACTGAACTGGAACACGAGCTCCTCGCCATGTCGCTCCAGCGCCATCAGAAAGAGCTCATTCACATAAGACGCATAGCGGTCGCGCTCAACCGGCCCTGCCTGACCCCGGCGGTCCAAGGCCTGTTCCATCTCCGCCTCCGTGACGGCACGAAAGTCGATCTCGGTGGAGATGTGCGTGGCCAGCGCCAGGATCCGGCCATAGGGAATGGCCTCCACGTAATGGGAAACCGCGGCGCGCACGTCGGCTAACGAACGAATCCGCCGCTCGGTCTGCGGCCGTACGCCACTGCCGATCGGCGTGGGGCTCTCAGGTTCGCGTCCCCAGCACCGCTCCAGTTCATAAAGGGCTGTGTCGTATTCGCCCCACTGGCAGCGCGTGAAAAAACCCCACTCGATCGCATACTGCAAACGGTCGTCGTCTTCGCCGTTGCCCCGGCGGGCCAGCTCTGTGCCGCTGCGGCCAATGTGTAACCGGTCCAGAATGGAGTGGTGCCAGGCTCGATCAGCAGCCCGCTCCCGAATCAGTCCGTCCAGTCTCAGCCAATTGTCCGCGGTGATGGGGTCGCGCCACTCATAGAGGTCTCGCAGAATCAAGCGCACGCCCCAGGCCGAACTCGTGTTCTCTATCCGGGGCAGAAACGGCAGGGCCTGTCGGATCCGGGCTTGGGCTTCAGCAGGAGTGGGCCATGCCGGATATTGCGTCAGGCGCGCGCCGTTCGGGCAGCCGGCCGAGTAAAGGTCGCTGACCACCATGTGGTACAGGAGAACGTCATGCAACCCGCGCGCGCCGAGCTGGCCGCCGACCAAATGGGTGTGCACGTCGAGCACGGGCAGGTCAGCCAGCGCGGCTTCCACGTCATGCGCGGCCGTCTTCATCGTGGTGACGCAAGAAGGATTGTACCTCGGCTAATGAAGGAATACCGGCCTGGCCGCCCGGTTGCCTCGCTTTCAGAGCCGCGGCGGCGGCGGCAAACCGGACCCGCTCCGCCAACGACACGCCCTGCGCCAGCGCCGCCGCATAGGCGCCGTGAAACACATCGCCACAACCGGTCGTGTCCACCGCCTTCACCGCAAACGCCGGCTGGTGGCGCGGCGTGACCGAGCCTTTCTCAAGATACCAACACCCGGTGTCACCGCACGTGACGACGACCACTTGGTGATCGGCCGTCCGCAAGGCCCTCACCGCGCGGGCCGGAGCAACGATGCCGCTAAGGTGCCGGGCAAAGCTGCGCGACACGATGATGTGGTCCGCCAGCCCGAACAGCTCTGTAAACTGCGGGTCGCTGCTGCTGTCGAAATCGGCCACCACCGGAATGCCGGCACGGCGCGCCACGCGCGCCGCGCGGACCATTCCCCGCACCCCAATGTTATCGACAAACAGAACACGGCAGGCGCGAATGAAGGTTTCGGGGGGCGACCGGTCATCGGCGCCGATCACCTGGCGAAGGTCGTAGAAAATATTCCGTGTGCCGCGCTTGAGGTCCACCACGATATTCGAGTAGATCGGCCGCGCCCCGGTTACCCGCCGGACGCGCGTCGTGTCAATACCCCCACGGGCCAGATGGCCCAAGGCAAAGCCGGAGAGATCGTCTTTGCCCAGCACACCGGCATAGGCGCAACGGGCACCCAGCCGCGCCGCGGTGATCAGGGCCGTCGCGGTCAACCCGCCGCAGTGCCGTTCGCGGCGCAGGACCTGCACCTTGGCATCCGCAGGCGGGTACGATTCCACGAAAATGAAATCGTCCACGGCCACGCCCCCCAGACCCAGTATGTCACATTGCTTGTTCAAGCCTTGACCGATTGAACTGACTGGCAAATGGCCATGTCGCCAGTGCGGGAGATCCTTTCCATGCGCGCCTCATCGGAGCGCGCCTTGAGCATCGTGAAGTTGAGGGCCTTGCGAGGCGATCCTCTCGCGGGCCTCGGCCACCGGCACATGGCGCGGCACATCCGCCTTGGCGCCCTGCGGCCGGGCCCAAAGGACGGCGTTGTAGATGACCCGCTGAATGAGCGGATGATGATAGATCGGATACGTCTCGTGGCCCGGACTGAAATAGAAGATCCGGCCGCTGCCGCGCACCCAGCAGTTGCCGCCCCGGAACACTTCACCCCCCTCAAACCACGAAATGAACACCGCCTCGTCTGGCATCGGAATGCCAAACGGTTCGCCGTACATTTCCGAGTGCTCCAGCTCGATGAAATTTCCGATGCCCTGGGCGATGGGATGCCCCGGGTTGACCACCCAGACCCGCTCCCGTTCTCCCGCCTCCCGCCAGCAGAGATGGCAACTGGTGCCCATGAGCCGCTTGAAGACCTTCGATTCGTGCCCGGAGTGCAGCACCAGCAGGCCCATGCCCTCGATCACCCTTTGGTGAACCCGCCCAACCACGGCGTCGCTTACCGCCTCATGCGCGGCGTGTCCCCACCAGGTCAGCACGTCGGTCTGATCCAGCACATCCTGAGTGAGGCCATGCTCCGCCTCCTGCAGGGTGGCGGTGCGCACCATGAGCTCCGGGTGCCGGCGCAGCGCGGCGGCCAACGCGCCATGGAGACCTTCCGGATAAAGACGGGCGACATCCTGGTTCTGCTGTTCGTGGACGAACTCGTTCCAGATGGTGACGCGAATTGGGTTCATAGTGGGACCAGTTTACACCCGACCCCTTCAGGCGACGCAAATCGAAACTTCCGACCCGCCTCGACTAGGACTAGGGGTCAGAGCTGACCAATTGACCATGCGCGCTGCCCCGGCTCCTTCCGGTGGGAGCTGTTGTCCACCGATGGCGCGCCTTTCCCGGATTGGTCTTCTTGCGGGCCACCAGGTCGTTCTCGGTCCAGCCCCGTTTTCCCAACTCGGCCTGAAGGAGCCGCTCGGCGCGCGCGGCTTCGCTCTCGCGAACCTCCTGGCCCGCGTGGGACGGTGCCTGGCCCCGGGCAATCATCTCCAACAGGCGTGCGCGCAACGGCCTCTGGCCGAGGTACCACCCCCGTCGGATCCGCTCACTGTCCGGTTGGGTCTCCTGGGCGCGGCGCGCTTCCGGGATCCGCTCCCGTTGTCGGCGGCTGTCGCGCGTGTCCCGCGGCACACGGTGTTCGCCCAACATCGCCCACAGTCAATAAGTCAGCTCTGACCCCTGGACGCCCTCAAAGGAGAACTGTAGTCTTCCGCTCATCAGGCCATGCAACCAGACCCAAAGATTCCCTCGTGCAACGAACATGCCCAGACGGGGAGTGTGCCCCCGCGGTTGCCGGCATCGGAGCCGCCGGTGATCAGTGCTCCGCCGCCAAGGGTCGCCGGCTCTCCTCCCCCGCTGCCGCCGGAGCCAAGTCGCAGGTCCTGGCTCGTCCGGCAGGTGCTCGCCATCCTGTTAAGCCTATGCCTCGGACTGTTTCTAGCCGATGGAGTCGTTTCCCTTGTCGACGACTCTCTGATAATCTTTTTCGATATTCACCTCCTTACGGTGATCCGCGGGGTTGTGTTCCTTTTTGGCATGCTGCTGGCGATCGTGATCTACGGCCTGATGGGACTGACTCCCATGATCCCCAAGCGCCTGTTTCTCCCGGTCACACTTTTCAATCCTGTAGCACAACTGGTTGCAGTTCCGCTTCTGATCTATTTCTACGGTCGGATTCAGCAAATTGCCTGGGTCATCTCGTTCTGTCAGGTCATCTTTGGCCTGGCTATCCTCTACCGGGTCCACGGTGGCGTTAAGCTCCGCTGGCCGCTGGTGGCAGAGAAACAGCTTGCGGCCCGGAGTTTTGGCTGGCTGAACCTGTCGGTATTCCTGCTGGTGAACGTTTTCGTGTTATTGCCCACGGTAGTTGTTTATCTTGTCGTTTGCGCTGCCTTGGCAGTGGATCATTTCAGCGACGGCTTCCTGGCACTGCGCCCAAGCGGTTTCACGGTTCAGGTGAGAACGTACGTTCGCGACGACGGCAAGACGATCCAGTTGGTTCCGATGTCGCACGTCGGCGAACCCGACTTCTACTGGAAGCTCTCGCAATCGTTCCCGACCAACTCGACGATTCTTCTGGAAGGAGTGACTGACAACAGCAATCTGCTTACGAACCAGATCACTTACAAACGAATGGCGACCTCTCTCGGTCTATCCGAACAACGGAAGGAGTTCCGGCCGGGCGGGGGCATACTGGTGCGGGCGGATGTGGATGTCGGACAGTTCGCAACGAGCACTATTGATTTCCTCAACCTGGTGATGCTCATTCATGCAAAGGGCGTGAACGACGAGACGGTACGGAAGCTGATGCAATACGCGCCGCCTCCCCATTTGGAGGAGCAACTTCTGGATGATCTCCTCAGGAAGCGCAATCGGCGGCTCCTGGAGGAACTCCAGGCCCGGCTTTCCCAATCGGAGAACATCATAGTGCCGTGGGGCGTGGCCCACATGCCGGAGATTGCACAAGAGATACAAAAGTCTGGCTTCCATTTGAACGAAACCCGGAGATATGTAGTGATCCGATTCCGTTCCGTTGGTAATGAGAGTAAAAGCGCCATGGAAGCCGGGGATCATGGAGAGCCCGGACCTCCGGAGCTCGGGCGCGCATTGCGACCTTGATCCGTAGCAGCCGACGTGAGGACGCTCCGACTTTCGTGCGGAAAAGAGTGAGCCTCTTTACGTCGGCAACAAGGTTCACGGTAATCCGAGATGACTCTGCCACCGTTCCGCCCTTTCAGGACGGTGAGCGGCGCCGCCGATGGCGGAAGCGCGGGCAGCTCTTGCCCAGCCGGCGACCAGACATTCCGGCTGCCGGCGTTTTCGGCTGGCGCAGGCTCGGGCCATCGGGTTACATGACGGTGCAATGGTTCGAGCGCCTCGTCCCGCGCACCATGACCTCAGTGGCCCAACGTCATGAATCGCAGGGGCCATGCGGGTGGGTGCGGGTGACGGTTGCATGTGGCCACGCTGAACTGATGAGAAACTGCCTATGGATTTAGCCAAAAAGATCCGGTTGAATCGCATTTTCGCGCATCCGTCCGGACGCCTCTGTTCGGTCGCAGTCGATCATTTCGTCGGCTACCAGCACGGCTTGCCGGCGGGGCTGGTGAATGTCCCGCAGACCATTGCCCGGCTCGTGGAAGGTAAACCCGACGCCGTCACCATGCTCAAGGGCATGGCCAAAAGCGCCTGGGAGCCCTTTGCCGGCCGGGTGCCCCTCATCGTCCAGTCCGTCTGCTTCACGGCCGACGATGCGGTCATCGAAAACCTCGCCCGACCCGAAGAAGTGCTCCGGCTCGGCGCCGACGCCATCGCCGTCTCGCTCGGCGTCCGCGGTCCCAACGAAGGCAGGTTTCTAAGAATACTCGCCCAGATGGTGGAGGAGGCGGATCGGATCGGCCTGCCCGTGATGGCGCACATCTATCCGCGCGATTTCACCGCCGGCGCCAGAATCGTCTTTGACCCCGAGAATATCCAGTGGGCAGTGCGTTGCGGAATCGAATGCGGCGCCGATGTGATCAAGGTGCCCTTCACGGGCGATGCCGCCTCCTACCGCGACATCGTCTCGGCCTGTCCGGTGCCGCTCGTGGCCGCGGGCGGCCCGCGTTGCGAGACCTTGAACGAGGCGCTGATCCTGGCCAGCAAGGTGGTCGAGTCCGGCGCACGCGGCGCCACGATCGGCCGCAATATCTGGGGCACACCCGACCCGACGCGGGCGCTGATCGCCTTCCGGTGCGTCATCCACGACGGGTTGACCCCCGAGGCCGCTTTGGAACAGGCCGGGCTGCCGACATCTTGACTCCGTTCCTCCCGCGCCATATTCTCCCTCCGTGCTCAGGGAACCAGGAACGATTCCTGGTTTGTCGTCCAATAGCTGCTTAACTGGGAAATCCTTCCCTGTAAATTAACTGTTCGCCCCGATCGCATGAGGCAGCGCATGGCCATCGGGATCGGCCTCCTTCTGCCTGTCGATGCCTGGGCGAACCCGGTGGTGGTGGACGGGGTATCCTTCTTGTCGTTCTGGATCGTCCTGTTCTGGGCCTTCGTGTTGGAGGCGGGTCTGGTTGCCCTGCTACTTGCCCTTCGAGGTGCCTCAGTACTCCGCGTCTTCGGAGGATTCTTTGCGGGAACCTTGGCGGTTGGGTATGCAACCTTTTGTTGCAGGTGCAACACAAGGTTGCCGCGGCAGTTTAATGGTTCCAAGGCGCGCTTGATGGAGCGTACAGGGCGATTCCGCAGTTGAATTGGGTGGTGGAAGTGTAGTCCTTCCTGGGGGTTGAGTTCAGTGGTGCCGCGAGGCACCGGTTAATCATTAACTGGTTAACGCGGGGAGTGCTGGGAACACTCTTTACAGAGACGGCCTCATCGAGGTTACTGAGCAGGAGGTCGTTTTTCGCCGTTACTGTCTTCCCTTTGGCGCCAAGCATGTTCCCTTGAGTCAGATTGAGAGTTTCCGATAGGGACCGGGTCGGTTCGCGGCAACTTCCCAGCGAGCGCCAGCCGCCATTCGCGTGGGGTGGTGTCCCGGAGGCGGCGAAAGCTGCGGTTGAAGTTCTGCACGCTCTGGTAGCCCACCGCGAAGGCGATCTCGGTGCAGGACAGATCCGTCGTCCCCAGGTAATGGCAGGCACGCGCAATGCGCCGCTGGTGCACGAAATCCAGCACCGTCATCCCGGTTTCCCGTTTGAATAACCGCGACAACGTCCGGCTGGAGACCGCGGCCCCGCGCGCGATGGCGTGCAAGGACAAGTCCTCAGCCAGGTGGGCCTCGACGTGGTTCATGATGCGACGGAGGGTTTCCTGGTTGCGACTCGCTGACGGGTTCAGCCAGGGGGTGTCGATGTTCGCCACGTAATCGGCAATGAATTGGAGGAACACCAGCAAGTCAGCCTGGCGTGGGGGCGGGAGGATCCGGCTGTGATAATAGAAGGGTTCGAGCAGGTCAGGATTCAGGCCCTGCCGGGCTTCTTGCTCGCGCGTGGCCTGCCAGTCGGCGGACGACGGCTTGGTCTCCAGGACCTGGCCGCACTGGAGCAGGGCGATCACCTGGCCGTGGCGGATCACGGGCACAATGAATTCGGTCAAGCCGGCATGGCAGCGGTAACGCAACGGCCCGGATTGCTGGAGTGCCTCGCGATAGAAGCGTTGGTCACAATCCTGACAAAGCTTTCGCCCTTCGTTCTGCCGCTGCAGCGCTTGACAGAACGGAGCTTGACGCTTGCGGGTGTCGTAGCACGCCACTCCTTCTCCATCCGGTGATACCAAGGCGAGGTTGACCTTGAAGAGGCGCCACGCAAGATCCAACAGGCTACGCAAACCCGGCCACTCACAAAGGAGATCAAAGTCCGACTTTTTCATGTGCCGCCGGGGACGACAGTAGGCCGTTACTGTCTCTCTTCGCAAGCCTGTACCGTGCGGGGCTTGGAAGGCGATACGGCAGCGGGCCTGCCGTTTTGGCGGGATCGGTTAAGAAAAAGGCGCAATGCGTGTGGAGCCATGTCAAGCCGTCGGGCATAGTGTCGCCTCGTGAAACCAGCCACCACGTTCGTGAGTTTGAGCAGCGTGCTCATGCTCAGGCTGTTGCCGCCAAACGCTCGCTCCGCACCCGAGACGATCTTCCCTGATACGGTAACCCCCGCAAACCGGCCCAGCGATGCCCCCAACTGGGAGTTGGGCACGATCTTCCGCGTCGAGATACCCGGGGCGATCACGCAGGTCAGGGTGTTCTCCCTGGCCGAGGAGTTCGGAGACCACCAGGTGCGGATCTGGCGCAATGCCGACAACACCTTGATCGCGGGACCCACCACGTGGACCTTTGGCGGAGAAGAGGCCTGGATCACCCTGGATATCCCGGATGTGTCCATCCAGGCGGACCAGGACTATACGGTCTCCATTTCGGCAACCGCTGATGGTTGGTACCCCGTCAACGCGGACTACTTCGGAAGCGCGGGAGGCGACGGCCAGAACCTGGATTATCCTCAAGGCGCCGGCGTTTTCAGTGACACGGCCGGCCTGCGCCCGACCAACAGTTTCAACAATTCCGCGTATTTGCGCGACATCGTGTTTGAGCCCGACCTCAGCGGGGCGGTCATGAAGGTCAAGGGGAACGGGATCGGCATCACCGACGGGGCGAGCAACCCCTTCCCAGCCAACGGCACCGACATGGGCGGCCGAGATGTCAATGCCGGGACGCGCGACCAGATTTACACCATCTCGAACATCGGCCAGACGAGTCTGGAACTGAGCGGTAACCCCAAGGTGGCCATTAGCGGTGCACAGGCGGGCGACTTTGTGGTGACGGTGCAACCCGCCGCCACGGTGCCGCCAGGGGGTGAGACCACCTTCACTGTGCGGTTTGATCCGTCGGCAATTGGCATCCGAACGGCCGCTTTGAGCATTGCCCACGCCGACAGTCCGGCGAACCCGTTTGACTTTGCCATTCAAGGCACGGGCCTGGGCGGTGGCGCGGGCGTGCTGGGCAACGACAGCGAAGGAACCTCGTGGTGGCTCATCGGTGCGGCACAGATCCACGGGAATCGCTTTGAGTCACCGCACAACATGCGCATTGCAAAATTGCAGGCCAAGGTCCTTGAGCTGGCGGGCACTTTCAAGTGCGCCGTTTACTCGGAAACCAACGGCCTCGCCGACCGGTTGTTGCGGAGCAGCGTGGAAGTCCTGAATGCGACGAACGGTTGGAACACTTTTGCCTTGACATCGCCGTTGGACTTGACGGCCGGTGACTATTACTGGCTGGTCATTTGGTCGGACACGGCGGAAGCACGGGTCCAGATTGATCCGGTTGGCACAGCGTACTGGGGGACCTACTCCTACCTGGACCTGGGCGGGCAGTGGCCAGATCCGATCAGTCTGACGGGAGGTCAGTTGGAGAAGACCTATTGCATCTATGCCGAGGGAACGCCAGTCGGCGCGGTCTCGGGCCCGGCGATCGATCTGCGGGGCAATGGCAAGTTGATTGTATCTGGAGACACGACGCCTTCGCTGCTGGACGGCACCGATTTCGGCAGCCTCAATGTGGGCAGCGCCACGCCCGAGCAGACGTTCACCATCGAGAATCCGGGTGACGCTGCTCTGGAACTTACCCAGAACCCCCCGGTGAGCATCACCGGCCCCCACGCCAGCGATTTCAATGTGACTTCGCCGCCCGCCTCATCCGTCGCGCCGGGAGGCAGCACCACCTTCAAGGTGCGTTTCCAGCCCTCGGTCCGCGGCCTCCGCGCGGCTACGGTGAGCATCGCCAACAACAACGCCGGCGCGACCCCCTATGGGTTTGCCGTGCAGGGCGCGGGTTTGGCCACCGGTCGGGAGTCGATCTGGCCGGACACCAAGACCGGCAAGCCGTGGCCTGGGGACACCGTTTTTTACGAGTTGGGCACTATTTTTCGGTCTTCTGTGGCCGGCAAGATCACGCATCTCCGTGTTTATTCCATAACGCTGGAATCGGGCAATCACACAGCCCGGATCTGGCGGAATGACGACGACACGGTGATCGGCGGGCCCTACACTTGGAACTATGGCGGCGTGGCCGGCTGGATCAGCTTCGACATCCCGGACGTGGACATCGACGCCAATGTCGATTACACGGTCGTCGTGTCAGTGGGTGGGGACACCCACATGGCCTATCCCAACCTCGGGGCCGACATCCTGAAAGACGGCAGCAACGGCCAGCACCTGTCGTACCCGGCCAACGCGGGTGTGTTCGTGGAAACCAGGGACACGCGGCCGGCGCAGAGCTACAACGGCGGCAACTATCTGCGCGACATCATCTTCGTCCCGGCCGGCGCCACCGTCGACCTACCGGACATGGACGTCCGAGGGAACAACATTTCAATTCCCGATGGGGCAAGTTCACCCGGCAGCGCCAACGGCACTGATTTCGGCCAGACAACCGTGGGCGGTAGCGTCGAACGCACCTTCACCATCGCGAATGTTGGCACCGCGCCACTCAATCTCAGCGCCACTCCGAAGGTAGCGATCACTGGCCCGCAGGCGGGCGACTTTACGGTGGTCGCGCAGCCAACCAGTCCGATTGCCCCCGGCGGCAATGCGAGCATCACCCTCCGGTTTGCCCCGTCGGCCGCCGGCGTGCGCAATGCCACGGTCACGATTGAGAACGACAGCGACAAGAATCCCTACGACTTCGGCGTTGCGGGCACCGGCACAGCGGTTGCCGCGCAGTTGCGTATTACTGAAGTCAAGCCCGACGTGGCTGCCGGAAGTATCACCTTGCGGTGGGAGGGCGACGGGCCCCAGTTCCGCGTGGAGAAGGCCGCCACGGTGACGAGCGCGTTCCAGCCGGTTGCGCCGCGCAGTCGGAGCGGGTCTTCACCGATCCGGGCGTGCTCACGAACAACACCCTGGGGTTCTATCGGATACGCCAGGAATCGGGACCCGCACCGGCCACATGCAGCACCGCCTCGCCGGCATTAGGCTTTGTGAGCACACCGATGACCAATCAAACCGGGATCTTCACGGTGCAATTTGACGCGACGCCGTCAGTGTCTCCGCTCGACAGCGTGATGGCGCTTTCCTCGGGAGCGCAAACCGCGTACAACGGCTTCGCCTGCCTGGCACGGTTTAGCACCACAGGGAATATCGATGCGCGAAACGGTGGAAGCTACGTCGCCGACAACGTCATTCCTTACTCAGCCAACGTGACCTACACGTTTCGGCTCGCCGTCGATGTTCCGGCACACACCTACTCCGTTTACGTCACCGAGGCAGGGGGCGCCGAACAAACAGTAGGCACGGATTTCGCCTTCCGCACGGAGCAAAACACGGTCACGAATCTGGACCACTGGTCCGTGACGGTGGATGCGACTTCCGCGGGCACCAATACGGTGTGCAACTTCCGTTTTCCATGAACCGTGTGGAGGGCATTGCTCCGTCAATGCCCACTCTCGACCAGTCAGGGCAGCGACGGAGCGCTGCCCTCCAGAACCGAGGTGCATGGTCGGTGAGCATGGCCGCAAGGCCACGGCGACTTTCCATGATTCGACCGGCAGCGCACTGAACAACCAGCGACACCCCATCGTTTATGAGAACACACATCACATTCCCCATCGTCTTGTTGGCGGCGTGGATAGTTGCAGCCAACGCCAGCGCGGAACGCGCCCTGGTCACGGGCTTCGTTAAACGTGAACTCTTCCGGGACATCCAGGGAGATTCCGTGGCGGACCTGACCGCCAGCCAGAAGTTCATCGACAATCAGCCCGACGTCGTGTCCCTGCTGGGATCGTTCGAGGCCCCCCTGAACGCCGGAGACAACTACGGGCAGCGTCTGTCGGGCTTGCTGGTGCCGCCCGCAAACGGGGCCTATGTCTTCTTCATCGCTTCGGATGACCAATCGGAGTTGTGGCTGAGCCTCGATCAGGATCCGGCCGGCAAACAACTGATTGCCAGCGTCTCGGGATGGACCGGCAGCCGCGAGTGGAACAAGTTCCCTGATGCCCAGAACAACGCCGGCGCGCCCGTCACTTTGCAGGCCGGCAAGCCGTATTACCTCGAAGCGCTCATGAAGGAAGGCACGGGCGAGGATAACCTGGCGGTAGCCTGGGTGTTGCCCGACCAGTACGTGGACCCCTACAGTTTGCCCGACGGCCTGACAAACGTCACTTTGGTTGCCGGCAATTACCTGGGTGCTTACGTGGAGGTGACCAACTCGCACGTCGCGATAACGTCACAACCAACGAACACGACTTCGTTTACGACGTTGCGGGCGGCGTTCATCATCGGAGCTCAAGGCGCGTCGGACCTGGGCACCCAGGTGCTGTACCAATGGAAGCGGAACGGAGAAGAGATCCCGGGCGCCACCACGGCTGCTTACCTCACGCCGGAACTGACGAAGGCCGACGATGGCGCGCGTTACTCCTGCGTGGTGCGCGTGCCAGGCGCGGACGCGACCAGTCAGGAGGCGACGTTAACCGTGCTCGATGCGTTGGCGCCTCGCTTGCACATCGCTTCGCTTTCCTCGCCGACGGCCAACGCTGCTGTGTGGTGGGAGACACCGGATCCGGGATTCTATCTGCAAGCGGTCCCCACGCTGCTCAAGCCGGCCTGGGCGCCCGCCTCGGAGTCGGTGAGTTATGAGGGGACGACCGCGCGCGTGACCGTGCCGATGGTGAACAACCGGTTCTTTCGCCTGAATCACGCGAACGTGGTCCTCGAATCGCTGTGGGCGGACACCACGACGCCGGAGGCGGGCGTTGCGGAACAGATCGACTACGAGCTGGGCACGGTCTTCAGCACCACGGCCCCGGGGCTGATCCGGGCGATACGCATCTACGCCATGTCGGGCGAATCGGGGATCCACATGGCGCGCATTTGGCGAAACCGCGACAACCTGGTAGTGGGCGGTCCTTATGAAGTTATTTTCGCCGGCATTGACGGTTGGTTTACCTACTATCTGCCGAAGGCGGTCGCCGTTGAAGCCGGGGTGAATTACACGGTATCGGTCTCCACCGGGCAGGATCCGGGTAAAACCTACGCCAGCTCCGAGAATGTGGTGTCCTCGCCTGGTGGCAATGGCCAGAGCTTGCGCTACCCGGCGTCTGCGGGAGTCTTCAGCACGCAACTCGGCACGCGGCCGACGCAGAGTTACAATAACTCGATTTACTTCCGCGACGTGCTGTTCCTGCCGGTCGAGATACCCACGGAGAACCTGATCACCTGGGAGCTGGATCGCCCCGTTAGCTACGGGCGGGGCGGCGACGGCTCCGCTTACGAGTTCGGCACCGTGTTTCGGTCGTCGGTGCCGGGAACGATCAATGCCATCCGGGTTTTTGCCATCTCGGCCGAAGGCGGGACGCACAGCGCGACGATCTGGAAGAACTCCGGCGACACGCTGGTGGGCGGTCCCTACGAGTTCACGTGCGGCGCCAACGGCGGGGTGGGCGCCAGCGCCTGGTTTGTCTTTACCCTGGCCGAACCGGTGGCCCTCGAGGCGAACACCGATTACACGGTATCAGTGACGACCGGGACCGATACGTCCCTGGCCTACCCGTTCATCAACCAGGCCTTTGACAACCCCGGCGACAACGGACAGCACCTGTCCTTGCCGGCCGGGGCCGGCGTCTTTGGCCCGGTCGGAGGCCGGCCGACGGAGACCGTGGCCGCAACGAGCAGGAACGCCAGTTACTTGCGGGACGTGGTATTCCAGCCGGCCGGATCCACCGATACGGAAACGGCGCTGGGCGGGGGTGCGGTGTATCGCGGCAAACAGTCAGGGCCTTACGAGTTCGGGACGATCTTCCAGGCATCGACGCCGGGGATCATCAAGGGCCTGCGGGTCTATTCGATGAGCACCGAGTCGGGCGTCCACACCGCGCGGGTTTGGAAGAACAGCGACAACAGCGCGATCGGCGGTCCGTACTCGCTGACCTATGGCGGCACCAATGACTGGATGGTCTTTGAGCTGACCAATGCCGTGACGGTCGAATCCAACGTGTTGTACACGATCTCGGTCTCCACCGGCGACGACGCCGGCAAGGCGTATCCGATCGTCCCGGAGGGTTTCGCGGCGGCGGGCAGCAATGCAAAACACTTGTCCTATCCGGCGTCGGCTGGCGTGTTCAGCGCTACGCCGGGGTCGCGTCCCACCCAGACGACCAATGCCTCGTATCTGCGGGACATCGTCTTTCAACCGGCAGCGACGAAGCCGCGCGCCACGATCGGCAACACCACCGACGGGAATTTCGCCGATTACATCACCGACGACACGACCGCGTGGATCAACGCGATGCGGTTCAAGGCCTCGGCCAACATGACCGTCACGGTGATGAAAGCGAAGATTGACAGTGTCCCTGGCCACTACAAATGCGCGGTGTATTCGGACAAGGGCGGCATGGGCGACCGATTGTTGATGCGGACCCAGGAGAAGGGGAATCCTTCCGCCGCCTGGAACGAGTTTCCGTTGGAGAGTCCGTTGAAACTCCAGGCGGGCCAGTACTATTGGTTGGCAATCTGGTCCGACGATCGGGATGCCCGGGTCTATTACACCAGCCAGAGCGGCGGCATGTTGAAATGGGCGCCTTATACCTATGGCGATTGGCCGGATCCGATAGTGCTGGAGGCGAACGGGAGCACCTATCTGTATTGCCTGTACGCCGAGGGCACCTTCGATGAGTAGCCGGAGCTGCGCGGGCGGCAACTGTGCGATCCAACCCGGTTGCCGCCCCAGTCTCCATCCTGCCCCGTTCATCCTATGAACCACAACCATCGCTTCATCCCGCGCCAAGCGCGGGGCTTTACGCTCATCGAACTGCTGGTGGTGATCGCGATCATCGCGATTCTGGCCAGCTTGCTCCTGCCGGCGTTGGCGCAGGCGAAAGAGAAGGCTCGGAAAATCAAGTGTACCTCGAACCTCCGACAAGAAGGGGTTGCCTGCGCCATGTACCTGGACGACAACAGGGATCGCTTTCCGAGCAATGATCAGGGCATCGATTACACCTATTACTCCTGGGGCGGCAAACAGGGAATTGAGGGGGGGCTGGAGACGAAGAACCAATTTCGCATGCTCAATCCCTACATCGTCAAGAGCGGAGCGGTAAGCACGAATGAAGAGGGGGCCGTGCGAGTCTTCTTCTGTCCGAGCGACACCGGCGCGAAGAAAGGTGCTTGGCCAATAGATCTAAAACCAACGGTCTTCGATCAAGACGGCAGCAGCCATTTCTACAATTGCAGCGCCAATGCCAACGATGGCGACAAAGGTTTGTTTCACAAGAAAAGTTCCGATGTCCGGTCGCCGAGCAAGGTCGTTCTGGCCAACGATTTTTCTTTCAACTGCTATTTTGAGTATATCCGGTGGGGTAAAAAAGTCTTCCAGTATATGTACTGGCACGACAAGAAACGGCTGGGCTATGGCAATGTGCTCTTTGTTGATTCGCACGTGGGTTACTATCAAGCCACCCCGGATAAGCCTGACTTTCAGCACGGCTCCGCCTGGTCCTTTGTGTACAACGATGACTGAACCAAACCACCCGCATTAGCCGCTCGGACTATTACTTCCAACGGAGATTCAGCATGACCTGGTGAACGCGCTTCGTTTTCGTTCAACTCCGGCTTGGACAGCCGCCGGCCTTGCGCTTCAGCTCGCCTGTAGCGGCCTCTCGGTAGCTCGTCCGCAGCTTGATCTCACCGGCACCTGGGATTTCTACGCCGACGCGGGCGACGCCGTGGTCCCGGACCGCCAGGCTAAGCCCCGCC
>Ga0315274_10003356_pt1 | contig 23842 bp, 25 predicted proteins | sample YL17G02_20_MG_FD_203700 | JGI IMG/M metagenome (GOLD analysis project Ga0315274, IMG submission 203700) | Sediment microbial communities from Yellowstone Lake, YNP, Wyoming, USA - YL17G02_20 | ecosystem: Environmental > Aquatic > Freshwater > Lake > Sediment | place: USA: Wyoming | collected...
TCCAGAAAGCCGGTTTGCAGATGGTCGGTATGGGCACGAAACATATTCACCTCAGAAACAATATAAGTGTACGAGCTTTATTATATCATAACGTCTACTGGATGTCAACCTTTTTTCAGGGGAGTCTTCCATGATGAAGATGGCTGGTTCGTGGCTGTCAAGGAATTGCCCGGCTGCATGAGCCAGGGGGATACGCCGCAAGAGGCGATCGAGATGATCCATGATACCATGCGCGGCTGGATAGAGGTCTCACTGGAAGATGGCGACCCGATTCCCGAGCCGCGCCCCGAGGAGAGCTATAGCGGCAAGTTCGTGGTCCGCGTGCCGCGCTCCTTGCACCGAGAGTTGGTCGAGCGCGCGGAGCAAGAGGGTGTCAGTCTGAACCAGTACATCAACGTGGCCCTGGCGCGATGTGTGGGCCGGGCAGAGCCGTTGCATGCCGCACGTGCTGAGGAAACCAACCGCCCTGAGCTCCAGTCGGCTCCACAGCAAGTCCTGGCTACCCTGGAGTGAGGCCGGTGTTTGTCCTAGGGCACTTGTTCCCAGGCTCGCGCACAGGACGGGCGAGGCATCCCCACAGCATGTGACCATCCCGCAGATTTCCACCGTGCGAAGGAACACTCTGCATCATTCATCTATCCTGGGATGCCTCGCCCCTACCTGCGGATACACTCGGAGTGAGGAATGCCTTGCATCCATCGTGCCTTTCAGCTATAATGGCTCCGTATGACACACGCATCACGACAGGAGGAGGTCGAGCATGAAGGTGCAGCAGAAGGTGTTGATCATCGGAGGAGTGGCTGGAGCGCTGATCGGCCTGGGCGCGGCTTTTCTCTATCTCAAGGCCAATGAGGGGCGCATTGCGGCTGTCGAGGCCGGGGAGGCCGAATCCTTGACCAGAGTCAAGCCGGGCGAGGCATTATCCATCGGACTGACGGTTATCGGCCTGCTGCGCCAGATCGTGGGCCTGGGGCAGTCCTAGATCAGAGATTGAACCGCCTGGAAGCATTTTTCGAGAGCCTGCTGAGGTTGTCGGACCGGCAGTGGATGGCCATCCTGGTTCTGCTCGCCAGCGCAAACCTGGCTGTCTTTGCGGCGCTGGGCTGGCTCTTGTACGTGTACGTGCTGGCGGTGCCCGCTGCGACCCCGCAGGCCCCGGCTGGGACTCCACGGCCCACGCTGCGGCCTACGTACACGCCGACCTGGACGGCGACCCTCACTGCCACCACGCCGTGGGGCGGCATCCCAACGCCGACGGCCACCTGGACCGCTATACCCACGCCCAGCGCCACGTCTACCCACGCGCCAAAGCCGACCGGCACCCCTACGCGCACGGCGACGCCGACCCGGAAACCAACCGGGACGCCATCGCCCACCCAGTCAACGGCTACTGCTCGTCCGTCGCCCACCCGGACGCAGACCGTCACACCCCGTCCGACGGCGAAAGACACGCCAACGCCGACCCGGATACCTGGTGTATCCCCTTCTGTCACGGCCACCGTCCGCGCCACGCGCACGCCGACGGCAATGGCGACTGCTCACCTACCACAGTAGGGGGCGAGGCATTCCTCAACCCGGCATCCGTCAGGGCAAACGCATTTGGCTTTCGCTCCCGCTAGATTCGCCGCCAGCTAGGAAATGGGCGCGAAAGACGCAGCATTTTGCCTGCTTTGAACGAGCTTCCTGACTTGATCAGTGACAACAGGTCCTAAATGCGATTGCCCTAGGCATCCGTAGCCCCGGCATCCCCATGCCGGGGGCGAGATCCACCAGCGGGGGGGCATGGGATGCCCCGTAAACGGATGGTTACGTTAGAAACACCCCAACTGGCAGGGCTTGACCTTGACGTTCAGGCCTTCGGCGGCGTTGCCCATCTCCAGGCGAGACAGGTCAAAGCGCACGGCGAGCGCCCACAGCGCCGCACAAGGCGCCCGGCCATTGACCAGCGCCTGCTCCACCGCCTGCTGCAGCTCCTGAGGCACATTCTCCATGGGCTGGCGGATGCGGTAGGATGGCCGCCCTTTTTCGGCATAGCCAAAGAATCCGAGCTGGCACATGGTCACGCGCACGCCCAGTTCGTCTGCCGCCTGGCCCACCTGCAGCGGCGTCACACCCAGCTCGGCGGCGATATAGTGCGCCACCGGGCATGGCAGTGAGCCTGACTGTGGGTAGAGCTTGATCCGGGCTGCAATCTCTTCCTTCACTGAACTTGACAACGAGGTTGAGGACAACCTTCTGCTCTCCTTCCCTGTAGCGCCTACTCACCCTCCCGCAGGTTGCGCCTGGCCAGAGGCGCTTCTGCAAAAGGCGGCACGGGGTCAAGGGGCGTTCTCTGCACAGGAAACCTGCGGGAGGGTTTGTTCATCCCTGGCCCAGGCGAACTTTAGTCTGAGCGCCGTCGGGTAATACTGGCCGATCACGTCATAATCCACCTGCTGGCCCCAGCCGACGTACACCCGCGGATCGATGTACGACTTGAGACTTGTTCCCAGGTTCCACGTCCGGTTCTCGGACGCCATCTCCATCTGGGCCCGAATCTTGCCCACGGCCAGCTCGGCCTTGTGCAGTTGATCGCGGGCGGCCTCCACCCGTTCTCGGGCCTGTGCCATGCGCCGGTTCAGGCGGGCCTTGACCTTGTCGTAGTGGGCCTTTTCCTTTCGCCGGCTGGCCTCCAGCAGATCCGGCCGGCTGCGTACCCGCTCGGGCAGGGCTTCGATCGACCGGTGCGCAGCGTTGCGGGCGGCCTCGGCGCTGGCTTCCACCCGCAGTGCGTTCAACGCCTCCTTGGCCTCCCTCAACTGGGCCCGGCATTTGGCCTGCCGCTGCTGTGCCTTGTCCAGGCGCTCCTGGAAGCGTGACCTGCGCTCCTCCCAGTTGCCCCCCTCTTTGCGGGTGTGGTTGCACAGCACAGCCGCTGCCCGGTTGGCCGTCACCACAGCCTGCCACTTGACATACTCGGAGTCGTCCGTCTGGACGTCCGCATCCTCCAGGCTTTGGAGGACTGCCTGGGTGGCGTGATGCGTGCGGAACACCTTGGCCGACAGGCCCTGGTGAATCCGCGACAGGAAAGCGTTAACGTTGCGGCTGCCAATGTCCGGGAAGAGCTGCGGCAGGTCACGCGTGGGATGCGCCTCTCGCCCGTTGCCGCCGTTGCCGGAGGCGTTGGGCGGGCGGGCGGTGCGGATCAGCTCAGCCAGCGTCTCTTGCACCAGCGGAGGAAGCTCGATATCCTTGTGCCATAGGACCGAGTCCTTGCCCAGGAAGCGGAACTCGGCAGTGCCGTCGGCGTGCAGCGTCACGTGCTCGGGGCGCAGCGTGGTCGCCCCCACCGTGTCGGCCTCGTCGGCATCCTTTTCATCGCCCACGCGCAGGCACAGCACGTCGATCAGGTAGCAGGCCATGGCGATCATGCGTCGCCGGGGATCGGGGTCCTGCAGCCCGGCTACGATGTGCTGCCGCACCAAGTCCAGCGTGTCGCGCAGGGCAATCGCCTTGTCAAACTTGTCCGTTTCCCGGCGCTGCTTGATCGGTGCCGTGTCGCTGAGCCAGACGTACTTGAGCTTGACCGAGAGCTTGTCTTCCCACCGCGCCACCCACAGCGACTCGGGCTGCCAGACGATTTCGGCCCACTCGCCCGGCGGCCGCGGGGCATCGGGGCTCAGGTTCAGCGTGACGTCCTTTTGAGTGGCTCCCTCTTTCCATCGCCCTCGCAGGGGGTGCTCGCCCCGGCCCATGAAAATGCCACTGGGTTCGGCCATATAGTTGCCCAGATCGACCCGCTGGCCGTTGGCGATGGCATAGCCGTACCTCTCTTTGAGCTCGGCGCGGATCGCCTGGCGGACGGCGGCCTGTGCCTTTTTCTCCTCGGGAGACAGGTTGGCCTTGGCCTGGCGCTGTGCCTCGACCACCCGGATCGCCGGCCCGAAATCGACCTCGTCGAGGCGCAGACGCTCGTCGAACCCCAGGGTCCGGCTCCAGTCGAGCATGAAATTCTGCGCAAACACAGGGTCCAGCACATAGGGCGTGCCCTGCTTGCTGGCCCAGGCGAGAGCCATCTCTTCCTGCTTGGGCGTCAGTTGGATCACCTGCCCCCGCACCTGGAGCGCCAGGCCGCGGTACGGCGGCGGGTTCGGTACGACGATGCCGTTATGGATGAGTTGCTGTAACAAGGTGGGTCGGCACTCCTTGCCTCAATCTGGGTAGTCGGCCCCCATGGGCAGGGCGAACCCGTATACTATCACAAGTCTCCCTGGCTGGCAAGCGCATGCGGTTCGGTTCGTAGTGGCTGCCTACCCTGGCACCAGGCGCAGCACAGACCGGGCTGCCTGTTCCACCTGTGTCGGCGACCAAGCGATGGGCGCGGCCTGGCCGCGCTGCCAGAGCGCCAGAAGGTCGTCATAGTGGGGAGACAGCGGGTTGCCCGACTGCCCGCCGGGCAAGGAGAACCGGATACCATCCCAGTTCCCGACATCGGCCACCATGCGCAGCGAGCTGGTCACCATGGGGTTGGCCAGGGGGTCCATCGGGTCTGGGCACGCCTGGTTCACGGTGTTGACGTCGCCGCCGCACGGGAAAGGGCCGCGGTTGAACACGCGATCCAGCGGCCGCTGCTCGCCGAGCATGTGGCGCAGCGTCAGCGGGCGGACCTGTCCCCACGCCCACTGCTCAGATGCGCGCCCACAGCGCCGGCGCAGGGTCCGGACGGCAGCGGCCAGGGCATCGGCCATCTCGTGCGCCCAGCAGTGTTCGAACCACCCCTCGGGTTCAGCTCGCACCAGGCGGACCAGGTGACCGACCCGCCACAAGGCAAAGGCCGAGCGCGGGTGAAGCGGCACCAAGCCTCCCTGCTCCAGGGCCCACAGGGTAGCGCGCGGCGCTTTGGCCTGCGCAATCCGCTTGAGCATCTCCACACTGAACAGCGAGTATACGGCGGCAGCGGGCGAATCGGCGGCGACGACGCCGTCCCAGGCCGCCAGCAGCTCCAGCGCCTGCCGGGCCTCGTCCGTATCAGATGGCGTGCTCAGGACCCGATCGCGCATCTCGCGCCATGGCAGGCTGGTTTGGTCCAACTGCAGGGCTCCCACGCTGTCCAGGTCCCAGTCGGTGCGGGACTCGAGCACCTCCACGATGCGCGCCAGCCGATAGCCGTCGATCCAGTCTACTCCCAAGAACGGTCCCTGGCCCTCGGGCGTGGGCCGATTGTTGGCACTGGCCACAAACCCAGCTTTGGGGTCGGCCAGGTGCGGCATGTCCTCGAACGGGACCAGGGCCTCTTCCCATCCGGCCTCGGGATCCCACCCGGCGAGCGGCAGGGCTCCCCACCCCTTGCGCCGCCGGGGGGCCTGGCCTGCCAGTTGCCACCCCACCGTGCCCGACATGTCGGCGTATACCATGTTGAGCGCTGCCACGGGCCAATCCTCAAATAGGTGCCGGAACTCCTCAAAGCTGCGAGCGCGGTGGGCTTGCAGCAGGCCGCCGAGCGGGCGGGGAGCCAGCCACGTCGCGCGCATTGAGATCGCGCGGCGCTCCCCGCCGAACGCCGGGCCGATGATCGGGCCCCTGGGGGTGATCATCACCTCTTCCTCGACCGGTGCTCCGCCCCGGACCCGAATGGCCTCCATCCACCGGACGCAGGGGACGAACCGGTCCCCGTCCCGCGCGCTCTGCCCATCGGGGCCGATCTCTTCGACGAACAGGTCGGTGGTGTCGACATAGCCAGCAGTGTTTCCCCAGGCGGCAAAACCATTGTGCCCGATGGGGAACCCTGGTATACCGACCAGGGTGGCACCGGCTGCGGCCCAGTCTGGCGTGCTGACGTGGGCCAGGTACCAGGGGGATGGCAGGCCGGGGCTGATGTGCGGGTCACTGGCCAGGATGGGGCGGCCCGTCGCCGTGCGCGAGACAGCGATGGCCCAGCTATTCGATCCGGCCGAGTACAGCCTCCCGCCGCCGGCGCTGGCGACAAAGGCAGCCAGGTCCTTGGCCAGGTGCTGCGCCGCTCTGCCAGCCAGGGCCTGGGGCGGGGCAGTGACCGGCAGCCATTCTGGATAGGCGGGGTCCAGGGCGCGCAAGGCCTCTGGGCCGTCTTCGGTGAGGATCTGCAGGCGGGCCAGCTCCGCGTCCCAGTTCGCGGACAGGTCGAGGGACATCAGCTTGACCATCCCCAGGGCATCGACCGCGTCGTAGGGAGTCAGAGCCGAGCGCAGCAGCGAGAACTCGTGTGCTGGCCGAGGGCACCCGATCCGGGCCCCATCGGTGACTCCGCGCGCATACGCCTCCAGCATTGCACGCACATCGTCGTGCAGAGTGGCCAACTGCTGCTCGGCAGCGCGGTGGAATCCGATGCGCCGCGAAAAGCGATCCACCGCCAGCCCCGACGGGCCGACGAGCTCGGCCATGGTGCCGCACACGGCACGCAGCAGGCTCTCCAGTTGAAAAGCCCGGTCCTGCCCGTGGCAAAAGCCCAGGCCATACCAGGCGTCGTCGCTGGTCTCGGCCTCGATGTGCGGAATGCCATGGCCATCGCGGCGGATCGTCACCGCTCGCTCGAGGCCATGGACGTGGAGCGTCCCGCTGGTGACCGGCAGCCGGCGTCCCAGCAGCAGACGAAAGAGCAGACTGGACAGGCCAGGCACAAGATCCCCTCTCAACAGTTACCCTGCGGACGAAGCAAACCCCCGGCGGGGGCTGCACCATTCTAGCACAGGTAGGGAGAGGGTCAAGTGTCGGGCATCGACAACACAAAAAGCTCCTGCGCGCGAATGGCGCGAGATCTCTTTCGTGGAGCGTCGAGATTGCTACCCTGGGTTTTCCGCCTCCTGCAGCGCGCGCCGGTCCTTGAGTCGCAATGCCCGCTGCACGCACTCTCGCTCCTGCTCTGGGTCGTCGACGACCGCAGAGAGCCAGAGCCAGGCCGTTTCGTTTCGCGGGTTCGCCCGCAAGAGCTGGGCCAGCAGCTTTCTTCCCGCCTCCCGGTTACCCTGCCGGATGGTTTCCTGGGCGGTCTGGAGAACCTGTGCCTCTTGCACTGAACATCCTTTCAATCCCCCGAGGATGAGTACATCCTTCAACCAACAGATGACAACCGGGCACACGCCCCGAGCAAGGGCCACGTGGGCCACGGCACCCCACCCCTGATTACCATTATAGCGGCTGGTCGTGCCAATGGAGTGAAGGAGAGTATAAGAACTTATTAGAGATTATGGCCTGGCTCAAGCCCAATCCCGGCCTTGACTGTGGAGCAGGAACGCCGTATACTGGAGGGAAGATCGTACTATGGCCAAGGAGCAAACCATGATAGAGACAACGTTCGAGGTACAGATCCCTGCCGCTCTCCTGTGGTTCGGCATGGATCAAGACGAGATCCGGCGTCGGGTAACAGAGTGGCTGGTTTTGTCGCTCTTTACCGAAGAGCACATCTCCTCGGGCAAGGCTGCCCGCTTGCTAGGCATCAGCCGTGCAGAGTTCCTGGTTCTGCTTCGCACCCGTGGGATCTCCTATGTTGACTATACCGCTGATGAACTGGCTGAGGAGTTTGCGTCGGTACAAGCCTTCTACTGCACCTCGAACTCCCCTTCCAGGCCCCGGGTGGAGTCTGTGCCGATCCAAACCTTGGAGGCGCCCGGCTAGACCGTGTAGCGCATACACAGGCAAGTGCCCCATAGCAGCACGCAAGGCAAGCAGTATAGGAGGGATGGAACATGGCTGATGAGGTGTATGAGCGACTGGCCGACGCGCTCGATCGGCTTCCCAACGGCTTTCCCAGGACGCCGTCGGGCGTCGAGATCCGCATCCTGAACAAGATCTTTTCCCCGGAAGAGGCAGCCCTGGCCGGCCAACTGGGCGGCGACATGGAGCCAGTTGAAGTCATCGCGCAGCGGGTCGGTCTGCCGGCCGAGGAGGCGGGAGAAAAGCTGGTAGGCCTGGCCCGGCGCGGCATGGTGTGGTTCGACCGACATGACGGCAAATCGTGGTTCAGGCTGGCTCCTTTCATCGTCGGTAGCTTTGGGGCCCAAGTGGACAGCATGGACCACGAGCTGGCCCACCTGGTCGAAGAGTACCTGAGCAGCGGAGGGGCGGCAGGGATCATGGGGCCGCAGCCGGCGCTGCACCGTGTCGTCCCTGCACAGACTGCGGTAAAGTCCGAGTGGATCATGCCCTATGACGACGTGCGGGCCATCCTCCTGGCGGCCAAGACATTCCACGTCGTTGATTGCGCCTGCCGCGTGCAGCAAGATCGCATCGGCCGTCGGTGCACATTTCCGGTGCACATGTGCCTGAGCTTTTCCTCCGAGGAACGCCCTGCCTGGCCGGGGGATGTTTCCCAGGATGAGGCGTTGGCGATCCTGGATCAGAGCGAGGAGATCGGCCTGGTGCACACGGTGAGCAACATCATGCAGGGGCTGTTCTACGTGTGCAACTGCTGTGGGTGCTGCTGCTGCATCCTGCGCGGGATCACCGATTGGGGGATCGAGAACTCGGTGGCCTATGCCAACTATATCGCGGTGATTGACGCGGACGAGTGCCTGGGATGTGGGACGTGCACGGAGCGCTGCCAGGTGCACGCCATCTCGGAGCAGGGCGGGGTGGCCGTGGTGGACGCCAAGCGGTGTATCGGCTGTGGGCTGTGCGTCACCGGCTGCCCCAACGACGTGGCCCGGCTCCAGCGCAAGCCGGAGGCCGAGATCGTCCATCCACCCACGGACTTTTCCTCTTGGGAGCAGGAGCGCCTGCGCAACCGGCACCTGATCGAGTAGCGAGGCCAGGTATGGAAGAGATTCGCCCCGGGCTGTTTGCCGAACGGACGACGACCGTCGTGGACGCGCTGCTGGCCACCCATTTGGGCAGCGGGAGTCTTGCCGTGTACGCCACCCCGGCCATGATCGCCCTCATGGAGTCGGCGGCTGTGGCCGCCATAGACCCTCTGCTGCCAGAGGGACAGGCCAGCGTGGGCGTCGCTGTGGAGGTCAAGCACCTGGCCGCCACCCCGCCGGGCCAGCAGGTGCGCGCCCGGGCCGAGGTCCTGGCGGTGGAGGGGCGCAAGGTGACCTTCCAGGTACAGGCCTGGGATGAGCAAGGGAGGTTGTCCCCAACCTCGCTGATCGGCGAAGGCACCCACACCCGCTTCGTCGTCGACACAGCGTGCTTTATGGAGCGGATGCAATCCAGGCGCAAGGAGGAGTGACTCGATGACCCAAGATCAGATCACAAGCCCACCGCGCAAGATCCGCCTCTACGAAAGCCGGGGGGCCACGACCATCCTGATCGACGCGGAGATCGCCGAGGACGGCAGGCTGGAGATATCCGGGCAGGACCTGGGCGAAGCTCCGGAAAAGTACTGGGGAGACAGCGATTACGAGTACTGGGTCAGTGTGCGCCCCGAGCACAAAGATTGGGTCCTGTTGACGCTGATCGAAAAGCTATACGGCGGCAACTCGTCGGCAGACAGCCAGTTTATGGAGTTCCTCCGATCCAAGGGCATCCCGTACGAGTTCGGCAGTTGGGTGTAGCGGGCTGGAGAAGCGATATGGCTAGACGTCCCCGCCTGTCGTCCAAGGAACAAGTGCTACGCAACTATACCTTCCAACCGGTGGATCGCTTTACCATCGACTGGTGCGCCTGCACCGAGGTCTATACTCGCCTGAAGGCGCACTATGGGCTGGCGACCGATCTGGACCTGATGGAGCGGCTGCACGTGGATTTCCGTTACCCCAAGCCAGAGTGGATCGGGCCGCCGCTGGTGGACGCGCAGGGCCGCGCCACAGACTATTTCGGCATTCCGCGCGCCGGAGTGGGCGACTTTGGCTATGCCCTGGAGCATCCGCTGGCCGACGTCTCGTCGGTGGCCCAGGTCGAAGCGTATCCCTGGCCTACCGCTGACATGTGGGATTACGGCCGCTATGCCGAGGCCTGCGCCAGCTTCCAAGAGTATGCGGTGCTGGGCGGCGCATGGGGCTGGTTTTTCGAGGCCGCCTGCGAGCTGGTGGGCATGGAGCGCTGGTTCCGCTTGCTCTACGATCAGCCTGACGTGGCGATTGCTATCCTCCAGCGGATCGTCGGTTTCATGGAGTCGACCTCCGAGATCATGTTCCAAAAGGCCGGGCCGCACATCGACATCTGTTTCACCGGCGATGACTATGGCTTTCAGAGCGGGCCGATGTTGAGCCGGCCGATGTTCGAGCGCTTCGTCCGGCCCTACCTGCAGCGCATGTACAACGTGGGCAAGCGGCATGGCAAGCTGGTGATGCACCACTCGTGCGGCAGCGTGGCCGCCCTGATCCCCACCTTCATGGAGATGGGGCTGGACATCCTGGAGCCGATCCAGGTGGGCGCAGCGGGCATGGACCCGGCGACGCTGGCGCGCACGTATGGCGGCAGGCTGTGCTTTCACGGCTCCATCGACACGCAGCACACGCTGCCCTTTGGCACGCCCGAGGACGTGCGCCGGGAGGTGCGCCAGCGCGTGGAGACCTTCCGGCCATATGGCGGGTTCACCCTCTCGCCCTCTCAGCACCTGCTGCCCGAGATCCCCACCGAGAACATCGTGGCTATGTACGAGGCGGCCTGGGAAACTGCCTGGCTGGAGTGAGGTGACACCTATGACGCACAATCCCTACGATCTGACGGGCAAGTTGGTGCTGGTCACCGGCGCCGGCACGGGCATTGGCCATGGCGTGGCGCTCGAGCTGGCGCGGCAGGGCGCGGACGTGGCGCTGCACTATGCCCACAGCGCCCAGGGAGCGTTGGAAGCGATGGGCCAGATCCAGGCCATGGGACGCCGGGCCGTGGCGATCCAGGCCGATCTGGACCCGGTGGAAGAGTGCCGGCGGGTGGTAGACGAGGCTGTCGCTTTTCTGGGAGGGCTGGACGGGTTGGTGAACAACGCCGGCATCACCTTCACCCAGGACTTTCTCGACGTGAGCGAAGAGCAGTTCGACCACATCTACCACGTCAACATCCGCGGCCAGTACTTTTGCGCGCAGCAGGCGGTGCGCCACATGATCACACGCGGCCAGGATGTGCGCCGCATGTCCCCCGATGGAAACTGGGCCGGGGGCAGCATTGTGAACGTGTCTTCGGTGCACGGCGTCGCCGGCTATCCGGGACATTCGGTCTATGCGGGTACCAAGGGGGCGATCAACGCGTTCAGCCGCGAGCTGGCGGTGGAGCTGTGCCCGCTTCACATCCGCGTGAACGTGCTGGCCCCCGGCTCCATCGAGGTACCCCGCTACTGGCAGATTCGCCCGAACTATGAGCGCGAGACCGGCAATACCTGGGTGCCGTGGGGGCGGATCGGACTGCCGGAGGATGTGGGCTACCTGGCCGCGTACCTGATCGCCGACGCGTCCGAGTACATGACCGGGCAGGTGATCCAGTTCGACGGCGGGCTGACCGCCAAGATGGCCTTGAGGATCCAGGGACCGGGCGACGAGCGATGAGGGAGGGGAGGCAAGGCATGACGCACCCCTTGCCTGACCGTTGGCCACCACATGGTGGACGGCGCGCCGGCGGCCATGTGCCCGTCACCTCCCAGGTGACGGGCACCCCATAAACTGTCGCAGGTAGATGGCGCTCTGGCGCAGGGCGGCCTGGCGGCTGGCCAGCGATCCCTCGTAGGCCCGATCCTCGACCTCGATGCACACCGGGCCATCATAGCCCACGTCGCTCAACACCGAGAAAAAGCGCCCCCAGTCCACGTCGCCCAGGCCGGGCAGCTTGGGGGTGTGGAATTGCAGCGGCGCGGCCAGGATGCCTACCTCATCCAGGCGATCCGGGTCCACGCGGGCGTCCTTGGCGTGGACGTGGAACAGTCGCCCGGCAAATTCGCGCAGCGGCTTTAGGTGATCCATGCGCTGCCATACCATGTGCGACGGGTCATAGTTCAGGCCGAGGTGCGCGCTGGGGATCTCTTCGAATATGCGCCGCCAGATGGCGGGGCTGATGGCCAGGTTCTTGCCCCCCGGCCACTCATCGCCGGTAAAGAGCATGGGGCAGTTCTCGATGCCGACACGCACCCCCTGATCGGCGGCATACTGCACCAGCGGCACCCACACCGCTCTGAACCGGGCCCAGTTGTCCTCGACGGAACGCGTCCAGTCGCGCCCGATAAAGGTGTTGACCAGGTTGACGCCCAGCAGCCGGGCGGCGCGGATCACCTGTTGCAGGTGCTCGATGTACACCGTGGCCTCGGCGATGTCGGGGGTCAGGGGGTTGGGATAGTAGCCCAGCCCGCTGATGCTGACCCCGGTGACGGACAGCAGCTCCTGGATGCGCGCGGCGTCGGCCTCCGAAAAGCCGACCACATCGACGTGCGTCACCCCGGCATACCGTCGCTCGGCCTTGCCCCGGGGCCAGCACATCAGCTCGACGCACGAAAACCCCTCCGTGCCGGCAAAGCGCAGCACCTGTTCCAGCGACAGGTCCGGCAAGATGGCACTGACAAACCCAAGCTTCATCGCTCACCTCCTGCTTGGCTCTCGACCTTGCCCACGGGAGCCAGATAGATCACAAACTCATCTTCTCCATCCAACTGCAGCAGCCGGTCCATCAACTGCTGATGGTAGGCGCCGATGGCGACCGTGCCGCAGCCAATCGATTCGCAGGCCAGGTACAAGTTCTGGCATGGATGGCCGGAATCCTGCAAGATGATCTTTTTTGCCTCGATCGTGTACCGCCACTCGCAGCGATAAGGGATCGCGCTCCAGATCAGGGTCACGGCCGCACGTCCCACAAACGGCTGATCCAGCGTCCCCAAGGTCAGTGCTGTGGGCAGGTCCTCGACCGGGAACAGGTAGAGCAGCTTGTGTTCCAGCGGAAGGTAGCGATAGATGCCCTGGGCCAGGGATTCCACGCGCAGCACCGCCAGGTACGTCTCGAACGGGTGCCGCGCTCCCCCAGACGGCACCGTCCTGAAGCTGCGCATGCGATCGGGTGTTCCGGCTCGGAACCCCTGGGTGGCCCACAAGAGGTACGATAGCTCTTGCAGGGACAGGGGCTGGTCGGTGTACTGCCGCCGGCTCTTCCGGTCGCGGATGCAGTCGAGGATGTCAGGCTTCTGGAGCACGATCTCGGTAGGCGGGGGCAGCGCGATGAGCGCAGCCTGCGGGTCGTACTCCTTCTCGACGGGTGGGCGAGCGATCCCGCGCCGCTGATCGGACAGGAGGCCCGGAAAGCGGACAAACGACGATTTCAGCACCTCGCGATAGGTGCGCACCTGGGTGAGAACGAGCGCGTTGGCTGCTTCCAGGTCCCGTACCTGGCCATCCACGTCACCGAACACAAGCGCCACCTCCTGCTCGGCCTCGCACCGCTCATCGGCAGTGGGGCTGGCCGCCGATCCCATCTCGGCCACGAAAAAGGCACGCACCTCTTCCGCCGAGCCAGCGCCTCCCTCAAGCGAGGCGTAAAAGGCGTCCTGCGTGGCCGGGTCGGCGGTGCCCAAGACCAGCAAGAATGCGGCGCGATGCTTCTGGAACGCCTCGTCCATAAAGAGGGTTCGAGCCAACGGCTCCAAGGCGATGATCTGCTGCAGGATGTCCGCCATATTGTGCTCCTTTCGTTGATCGGACAGGGTCTCGACCTGCCACGCGGCGACCGGCGCGGTTGTGCGGTGGAGTCCAGTTTAGCACGAAAGGAAGGAACCTGTCAAAGGGTGCCCGTTCTTGCGTCCGGTGGCGGATCGGGTAGAATGGTAAGCCGGTCGTATCGAGGCCCGGCACCCGCTAAACAGGAGGACCCATGAGCAGACCCCAACCGGTCGTCCACATGATCGGCAACGCGCACATTGACCCGGTGTGGATGTGGCCCCTGGCCGAAGGGCGAGATGAGGTGCTCAGCACCTACCACTCGGCCATCGAGCGCATGGACGCGACGCCCGGGTTCATCTTTACCAGCGGCGGGGCGGTGACCTACCGCTGGGTACAAGAGGATGACCCGGACCTCTTTGCCGCCATCCGCCAGCGCGTGGCCGAGGGGCGCTGGTCGCTGGTCAACGGCTGGTGGCTGCAGCCCGACTGCAACATCCCATGTGGAGAATCGTTTGTCCGCCACGGCCTGTACGGGCAGCGCGCGCTGCAGGCGATGTTTGGCCGCCGCGCCGTGACCGGCTACAACGTAGACTCGTTCGGGCACGCTGGCAGCCTGCCCCAGATCCTGCTCGGCTGTGGGCTGCGCAACTATGTCTTTTTCCGCCCCGAGCCCGGCACGGAAAAGGACCTGCCCGGCACCCTCTTTTGGTGGGAGAGCGACGATGGCTCGCGCGTGCTCGCCAGCCGCCCCCCGCTGCACTATCCCAGCGACGGCGGCGACCTGATCGGGCGCATCGACGCGGCTGCTGCCCAGGCCCCCGATGACGTGGGACACGTCATGTGCTTTTATGGGGTGGGCAACCACGGCGGCGGCCCCACGCAGGCCAACCTTGCCTCCATTCTGCAGGCCATGGCCCGCCCCGACGGCCCGCAGGTCCTCTTTGACACCACCGACCGCTTTTTCGACGCCGTGCGCGCCGGCGATGCCACGCTGCCGGTGCTCCACGATGAATTGCAGCACCACTCGCGGGGCTGCTACACCGCCCTGTCGCTGGTCAAGGCCGCCAACCGCCGGTGCGAGCATGCCCTGCTCACCGCCGAAAAGTTCGCCGCGCTGGCCCACCACTACCTGGGGCTCGACTATCCTCGCCGGGCGTTGACCCAGGCATGGCAGACCGTGCTCCAGAATCAGTTCCACGACATCCTCGCCGGGACCAGCATTCGCCAGGCCTACGAGAAGGTGTACGAGGGCTATGCCGAGAGCGAAGCCATCGCCGACGTGGCGTTAGAGACCGCGCTCACGGCCATCGCCGACCAGGTGGATACCCGTGGGGATGGGCGAGCCTTGCTGGTGTTCAACCCGCTGCCGTGGCCCCAGTCCGTGCCGGTCGAGGCGGCGGCGATCCCCACGCAGCAGTGGCACGAAGACTGGGCGGGACTGTTCCGCCCGGGTATCGTCCACCTCACCGATGACCGGGGACGCTCTGTGCCCTGCCAGGTGACCGAGATCGAGCACGATGGCGCGTACTATGTGCTCCGTTTCACCTTCCAGGCCGACCTGCCGGCCCTGGGCTACCGCTGCTACCATTTCTCCATCCCCCGCGACGCGCCCACATGGATGCCTGTGGAGCCCCAGGCGGCCACGGTGCTCGAGAACGAGCACCTGGTTCTGCGCTTTGACCCGCAGACCGGTTGGCTGACCAACTTGTACGACAAGGACCAGGGCCTCGAGCTGCTGCGCGCCGCCGGCGGCGTGCCATTAGTCATCGACGACCCCAGCGATACGTGGAGCCACGACGTGGTGTCCTTTGATAAGGAGATTGGCGCGTTCGATGCCTCTCCCGATGTCCCTGCCAGAACCTCAGAGGCCACCGGCAATGTCACCCGGGTGGAGAGCGGCCCGGTACGCCAGGTGGTGCGCGCCTGCATGGCCTGGGGCTGCTCGACGGCGACGCTCGACTATATCCTGTACGCCGGAGCCCGGCAGGTCTACCTGGACGTGACCATCGACTGGCAAGAGCAGCACAAGATGCTCAAGTTGGCCTTCCCCCTGGCCCTGGACCACCCGCAGAGCACGGCGTCGGTCCCCTATGGCCGCATCCAGCGCATCGATGACGGGGGCGAGGAGCCGTGCCAGAGCTGGGTGGACGTGAGCGGCACCAGCGGAGCCAAACTCTGTGGCCTGGCCTTGCTGAGCGACAGCAAGTACGGGTACGATGTGTTGAGCGGCGAGCTGCGCCTCAGCCTGTTGCGCAGCCCGGTGTACGCCTTTCACCGCCCGCGGCAGATCGAGCCCGGGGTGACCTACCATTATGCCGACCAGGGAGAGCAGACGGTGCACCTGGCCCTGGTGCCACACCCGGGAACCTACGTACAAGGGGACGTGGTGCGCCGCGCCGAGTCGCTGAACGTGCTGCCCATCGTGCGCGAGGTAGACACCCATCCGGGTGAGTGGCCCGCCGCCGCGTCGCTCGTCGAGTGCACGTCGCCCAACGTGGTGCTCACCGTGGTCAAGCTGGCCGAGGAGGGGGACGATCTGATCGTGCGCGGCTATGAGACCGCCGGGCAAGAGACCACTGCCGAGATTCGCCTCGGACTGGATGGCGTGCGCTGGCCAACAACCTGGAAGGCGCACCAGATCAAGACGTGGCGTCTGAAGGGCGCTGCCGAGCCGGTCGAGGTGAATCTGCTGGAGGAGGAATAGCAAGATTGGAAGGATGGAAGGTTGGAGGGTTGGAAGGTTGGTAGGGCGGCCCTCGTGACCGCCCGTGAAAGAAGAGGGAGTGGTGCACCCTTGCGTCTTTCGATCTTCCAAGCTTCTGGCACTCAAGATCTGTAGGTGACAGGAATGGGGCGTATACGTTGGCAAGAGCGAATTATGATCGAGCCGGATCTGCATCACGGCGATCCATGCATCAAGGGCACTCGCTTCCCGTGGCCATGATCGTCGTCAGTCTGGCCGACGGAATGACGGCAGAGGAGATTCGAGAAGCCTACTCGCAACTCACTGATGAAGACATCCGCGCGGCGTTGGCCTATGCCGCAGGCTAGCATCGTCTTGGAGCGGTGGAATGAGTTCTTCCATAGTTGAGGTTCAGGAAGCGAGAGCACAGCAGGTGCAGGTGAGCGAGGATGCTCTGATCGTTGAGTTGGTCGATGGGCGTGTCCTCATTGTGCCCCTGACCTGGTACCCGCGCCTCTGGTACGGCACGCCCGAGGAACGGTCGGAGTTCGAGGTCATAGGGGACGGAGCCTACATCCACTGGCCTGCCCTGGACGAGGACCTGAGTGTGGCCGGCATCCTGGCCGGGCGGCACTCAGGTGAAAGCGCTCCGTCGCTGAAAAGGTGGCTCGCAGAGCGCAAGCAGCGAGGGTGATCACCCAGTCACTGAGACAATGTACTCGGTCAGCACGGCACGGCGCTCTCGGGCCCGTTTGGCGATGTCTACCAACTCGCGCACTGTGGTGATCAGTTCATCGACCGTATCCGGCGTGAAGGACGCCTCGCCATTTTCCGGGCAGACCCAGGCATAGACGTCCGGGACGCGAACGACTATGCCTTCATCGCTGTACTCGAAGGTGGTCGGCAGCCATTCTTTCTGGACGCGGTGTTCACCGCAGACAGGAACAGCTCTCGTGGTCATAGCTTGTGCCCTTTAGCGCCTGCGTCGTCTGAACGGAGGGCTTTCCCATTCGGATGCATCCGGAATGTACGCAGTGACAATCTCTGTGTAGACGGGATCGCCATACTCGCAGACGACGTGCAGATACAGACTCGGATTCCCCGCCACGGTTATGCTGCTGCAGAAAAGCACTCGTTGGTCGTCTGGATACTCCTCGATGATCCTCCCATGGAGGATGGCTTCGACGATATGTTTGCGCTCGAAACCTTCTTTCAAGGCATGTTGCACTGCATGGCTTTTGACAAGATAGTGTCCGGCCCGTACTCGCTCGTGGATCGTTTCGATATCCATACAAAGCCAAGCCTCTGTCAGCCTGCCACAACCATGCCTGCTATCGCAGAGATATTCTAGCACAAGGGCCCTCGATCTGCAAAAGCAACCTGTGGAGTGCGACTCTTGCTTTACAATAGCGGCACTCCGCGCTATAATGGTAGCAGACTATCCGAGAATTGGGAGAGTTCCTGAGACTGAACTGGACTGACAGTCTCTGTGGCTGCCTTGGAGTTAGCCGGCCACCGAAGTCGTTCGCCGCAGGGCCTGCACGTTGCCAAACCAGAGGGGCTGGGTCGCATGCCTGAGGTACTAGGTGATCCCATCGGTATGCTGAACCTCTCGATGCATATCTGCGACTGCTTGCGCAGAGCTGGTATGCGGACTGCTGTCGCGTTCGTAACACTGAGAGAGACCGGCCTGCGGCATATGCCGAATCAGGATGAAAAAGCCAGTGGCTGACAACAATGGGCGGCTACGGCCCCTAGAATCACTTGACCTCCCCGCCTCCCTCTATGATGACCTCATTCGGCATGGTGTTACCACTGTGGAGCAGTTGGCAGCAATGGTAAGGGGAGAGATCTGGTTCCTGAGCACCACCGATCCTGAATTGCTGGCCAAAGTCAGACGTAACCTAAGAGCCTATCTGGCAACGCACCCTTTGCCCCACAAGATATCGTCGTGTGAGGAGGGCGAGACTCCATCCATTAAGCCTGCGCTTGGTTCTGCCAGTGTCACGCCGCAGAAACGTGCCTCCCCCTACCGAACAGGCAAGGCGCCGCCCATGCAGTCTGCACCTGGTTTTGCCGGCGTCGAGCCCCAGAGACGTGCCTCTCCCTACCGATCGGGCAAGCCTCCATCCGTTGAGCCTTCGGCGGATCCCGCCTCCGCAAGTTCGCCAGGTGAAACTCCTCTCGCAGCACTGGGTCTGTCCATCCGACCCTACAATGCTCTGATGAGGCGCGGTATCAAGACAGTACAACGCTTGGTCAGGATGTCAGACGACGAGATCCTCGAAGTGCGCAACATAGGCGCCAACTCTTTGGCCGAGATGCGCGAGAAACTTGCAGCCTTTTCGTACAACCCTCCCTCAGCCGAGCCCCAGAGATGTGCCTCCCCCTACCGATCAGGCAAACCTCCATCTGTTGAGCCTTCGGCGGATCCCAGCTCCGTAAGTTCGCCAGACGAGACTCCCCTCGCAGCACTGGGTTTGTCCGTTCGGTCCTACAATGCTCTGATGAGGCGCGGTATCAAGACAGTACAACACTTGGCCAGGATGTCAGAGGACGAGATCCTAGAAGTGCGCAACATAAGCGCCAAGTCGTTGGCTGAGGCGCGGGGGAAACTTGCAGCCTTTTCATACAACCCCCCTTTAGTGGAACCTACCTCAGTTACTCCGGAGCCCAAGGCGAGCAAGTCGTTATTTGTGCCACCCGTGGTCGGAGCAGACCTCTTGAGGGTGTTACGCAAGGAAGGAGTACCCCTGGATAGGATCTCCTTGGAGCGGCTGGCATTGCCCGATCCGGTTGCCAACGAGATTCACAATAGAGCAGTGCAGACCCTTGCTGATCTTTGCCAACAACCGCTAGGCACGTTGCCGGAAGAGGGCGCTGTGATCAAGCGGTTGCACCTCTATCTGAACTGGCTTCTCAAGCAAGATGAGGAAACCCGGCAGGCCGAGATCGCAGGCCAGGGTATCAGCCCTGTACATCGTTTGATGCTGCAGGAAACATCACTTGATGCTCTCATCCAGAAATGGCTGTCAGTGCTGAAGGTGAACGAGCAGCAGATCATCCGTTGGCGCTATGGTCTGGACGGTGAAGAGCTTACGTGCGAGGCGACTGGCAAACGACTGGGTCTGACTCGCCAACGCGTAAGCCAGATTCAGAACCGGGCACTGAGTAGGCTGCGCCGCCCCCAATCTCGATATCTGATCAACTCTCTGACAGAACTGCTGGTGGCCGTACTGGCAAGCGCAGGTGGACTGATCGATGAGCAGCAGCTTGGGGAGGCTCTGCGGCGCGAACTGCAGGTAGAGCGTGTGGATCCCGTTGCTGCGGTGCATTTGGTCATGCTTGTTGATGGCTGCTTTGAGTGGCTGCCCAGCATCCAAGCTTGGAAGCTCAAGAGTCGCTCAACGGCTGATCTATTAGGCGTCCAACGACGATTGGCCCGGGTATTGGTGGAGCACAAAGCTTCCTTGTCTGTCGAGGAGCTCATCGTGCGCTTCAAAGCGAGCCGATTCTACCAGCGCTGTGGGGACCAACTAGATGATGCTCTGCTGTATGCCTGCTTGCGGGCTCATCCTGAAATAGAGATAAACGACAAAGGCTTGTGCCGGTTGACAAGGTGGTCAGGCACACGAGCGCCCGATATAGTCGCAGCCCTGCGCAAGCTAGACCATCCAGCTCACTATTCCGAGATCGCCCAAGCCATCAACACCGAGCTCCCTGCCGATCGACTCATCAGCTCCCGGACCGTTCACATTCGCCTGATGCAGCATCCCGAGCTCTTTGTCTGGGTGGGCCGCCGGGGCACCTATGGGCTCAAGGAATGGGGGATGGAACGGGCACTGTCCTACGTGGAGGCGCTGACGCAGATTCTGCAACAGGCTGGTCATCCGGTAACATTCCAGGAGATCCTGGCCCAGTTGCCGAAAATCCGTCCCTACTATGACGAGACGTCAATCACCATTACCCTGGGCACCAACGAGCGGTTCCAGTCGTTCGCAGATGGCACCTATGGTTTGGCCGAATGGCATGAGGATGAGATCGCAACTGCGGAATATCGCTCGCAACGATTGTTGGAGGCCCTGGACTCGGCGCCGGTAGTCAGGCCGAAGCCCATGTTGGTGCAAGCGCTGGACAGTGTGGATGATTTCATCGCCCAGGCCAGAGAGAGGGTCAGTGATGGAACCTAATGGGGTGCGCGTGCGCAAGGCGTGCATGGAGGACCTGGATGCCATCAAGTCTCTGGCAGACGCAAACAAAGTGGCTCTGGGCTTTGTGTTACGTCCGGCCCTTGCCGCCGGAATCCAGCGGGGCTGGCTGCTGGTGGCAGAACGGGCCGGTCGGGTTGCGGAGCAACCTCAGGTGATCGGCTTTGTCCACTATCGTCATCGCCGGGATGCCCAAACCACACTGTACGAGATCTGCGTGGACGAAGGCTGGCGCGGCAACGGCGTGGGACGGGCGTTGGTGCGAGCCCTGCTTGTCGAGTCGGCGGCTCTGGGCAAAGTGTGCATCCGCCTCAAGGCCCCATCTGACCTTCCGGCAAACAAGTTCTACCAACAACTGGGTTTCACATTGACTGACACCGAGCAAGGTAAACGACGGCAACTGAATACATGGGAAATCCGACTTGACGACGGAGGGAATCCGGTGTGAAGTTCGTTGCTTCGCTGACCATGAATGCCAGCGATCTTCGGCAGGCGATACGATTGTGGGACGCCTCCGGCGACCTACGTGATCCGTTTGCTCATGTCCTGGTGTCACCCCTGTTCGCCCAACCTTCCACGTTGCGCATTGTACGGGAGGAGCTCAAAGAGAAACGGGGTAGCCAGGTGTATTTCGATTCTGGTGGCTACTATGTGCAGCAAGGCCGCTTGGCCTACGAGGAACTGTACGGCCTGTTGATGAACTATTATCGTCAGAATCTTTGGGCTGATTGGTATGTGCTGCCCGATTGGGTCCCCACTTCACAAGACGGCCCGGAGCTTGTAGAGCACAAAGTGCGGGCTACCATCACAGTAGGCAAGCTTTTCTACGACGAATTGCCAGATGAACTGAGAGAACGAGTATTGCCTGTGGTACAGGCGCACACAAAGGCTCAAGTCCTGGCCTGCATGGAGGTCTATAGCCAACTCGCCGTTGGCCCGATTGGATTTGGCAGTTTTGGCACCAGCGGCAGCACAAACGGGGTTAATACTGTAACCAGGCAGTCGGTGGAAATGCTGCGAGTGCTGATCGACTTGGCTGAGAAAGACGGGTTTGACATTCACTTGTTTGGTGTCAGCACGCCGCCTATCCTGTACCTTTTCCAGCAGTTAGAGGTTTCCAGTTTCGACAGCATGGCCTGGATGAAAGCAGCCGGCTATGGCAACGTCTTTTTGCCGCTTGTGCGCGGTTATATGGTTACCTACCGGGTAGCACAGCGTACTCATATCTATCGTGACCAGTTCGAGCGGCTCAAGATCATGACGGGCCATCGTTGCCCATTCTGCGATGACTTCTCGATTTTGGCATCCAACCGGATGTATCGTGTCATGCACAATCTGACCTCGGTATTGGACACCCTGGATCTCTTGCAAGCAGGCCACATATCGCACGAGCAGATTATGCAAATCATTGCCTTGGGCTCGCCTGCATATCTTCGTTACTACAGAGAGGGCTAGATGGCCAAGTTGGTGTTTCATGTCCGCCACAATGCCAAGCCGACTCTTATTAAGGAAGTTCTTCAGATCTTGGGCGAAGGTGCTTCTCTGACTCTGGATGATGTCCTGAACGTCGGTAGACAACGAGGGTATCAAGTCGGTACTGCCATGCAGTCTAGGCAATCTCTAAAGGAGAACCCGGTCCAGACAGCCAAAGATTTGGGGCTAATCGCCGATGGAGACCTCTCCCTCACCAACCTCGGTCAGCAAATGCTCAGGCTTTTGCGCTACAAGCCCAGTGTTCTCAATGAGATTATGCACGTCCTACACTATACTATTTGGACACCAGACAGATCCACAGAACACTGTTTCTCCTGGAGCTATCGCACAACATGTGAACAGTTATGGGAGAGTGGTTCGACTGCCATTGATCGGGGGTACTTGGTCTCCCAGGTGTCCGAGATGGCTATGACGCAGTTTGATACGAACCGGGTCTCGTTCAGCAAAGATAGTGTGCGCGGCGTGTTGCAGTGGTTGGCTGAATTGGAGCCACCAGTGCTGGATGAAGCGAATAGGACGTTCATCCGCCGCACATTCTGTCCACCAGAGACCTTTGCTTTTGCCGTGGACTATTTGTACCAGGTGGAAGACGCGGATTATCAGACCAATCTGCTACTGGACATAGACAAGCAGGAGACGATCTGCAAAGTCTGTCTGTTGGAACCCACTGCGTTCGATACAGCCTTTGATTGGGCGGTTGGGCAATACGATTTCTTGCGCCGAAGCACCAGCGGCGGCTGGGGTAACTATATCCTGCTCACCCGGCAGCCGCAGATCCAAGACTTCCTGGGTTGACGTGAGCCACTACATCCGCATCCTGAACACCATCAAAGCGAACGTCGGCTCACTTCCCCTTACGCCGAGCCAGACAGCTTGCCGGGCGTGTATAGTCGAGCGATTGGCTTACCCGGGAGTAGTGAACCTGTACGGTCTGCAGGGTGTGGGCAAGACCATGCTAGGCTGGGCCATGAATGCTGAGGGACAAGCTTTGTACGTGGCTCATCCGCCGAAACTGTGGGAATTCCCGCCAAGCAGGGCTCCCATCATCTTTGTCGACAATTGCGAGCCAGACCGGACTTCATTTCGACGGCTATTGGGGACACTGGAGTCTGCAGGAGTCGAGAAAGTAGTGGTGGTCACCCATCCCCCGGCCGACGATTACGTCTTTCGGTCCGAGTTGACACTGACTCATCAGGACATCGAGGTCGTACGTCAGAGCCTGAAACGTTTGGGGCACTTCATTCCAGGAGGAGACTGGGCTAATCTCTGGTTTGGATTGCTGCAATCAGCGAGGGAAGAGCCATGAGTATCGACAGACTGCGCGACGAGATCCTGGCCAAGAAACCGGTCATTCACACCCGATTCGCCGAACAGTTTATCACCGAACCCCATGACGTGGAGAGTGCCTACAATCAACACTATCACACCCATGTCCCTCTGGGCGATACCAGCGAGTTTGCTCGGCGGCTCGTCGAGAGGGTCACGGCTGCTCGAACGTCCAAAGGATCCGTTGTGGCGCCTTGGGGCTATGGCAAGACCAGCACGCTCATTTTCACCTGGAGGACATGCGAGGAAGCCGGCATTCTGACCGTACCCCCCTTCATCTGCGCATCGCTTCAAGACATTCTGAACGCTACCTATGGCTGGCTTTGCTTCCGGCTGGGCAGTGGGTACCACACCGAGCTCCAGAGTGTGTATGAGCAATATGGTCGGGTGGCCTTTGAGGAGCGAGTCAAGAGCTACGCTCGCCAGACGGACGTAAGCGAGGCCGATGCCCGCATGATATTGCAGACCGCCCTGGCCGACGGTAGCTTCACTCCCGAACTCAGCCCGGCCAACCTGATGAAGTTCCTGGAATACGGGATGACGCTAGCGGGTCGGGCTGGGTTCAAGGGCTTGGCTATCCTGGCCGACGAATTGCAGGAACTTGT
>Ga0315274_10003357_pt1 | contig 23833 bp, 23 predicted proteins | sample YL17G02_20_MG_FD_203700 | JGI IMG/M metagenome (GOLD analysis project Ga0315274, IMG submission 203700) | Sediment microbial communities from Yellowstone Lake, YNP, Wyoming, USA - YL17G02_20 | ecosystem: Environmental > Aquatic > Freshwater > Lake > Sediment | place: USA: Wyoming | collected...
TGATGCGGCTAGAAGAAGAACTACTAACATACATTTGCCAAAGAGTGGTCGAAACATGCAGAAAGGAGTTTGAAGAACTTGGAGCAGACATGAAGAAACTGCTTCTCGTCAAACCTCCCTTTCCAAGAATAGCGTACACTGAAGCGATTGAAAGACTGAATGCAAAAAGCTTCAAAACAAAATGGGGCGACGACTTGGGCTATGAAGAGGAAAAGGCGGTGGCTGACCAGTTTGGCAAACCCTTCTTCATATATGACTATCCTAAACAAATCAAAGCCTTCTACTGCAAAACCTACAGAGACAAGCCCGAAATTGCGATGTCCACCGACATGCTGGTACCTAGAATCGGTGAACTGTCCACTGGCGGCGCGAGAGAAGATGACAAAGACCAGCTAATTGCAAGGATCAGAGAACAGGGGCTGAAAGAAGAAGACTACGACTGGTACATTGATCTAAGGCGATATGGAACCGTCCCACACATGGGTTTCGGAATGGGCTTGGAGAGACTACTCACGTGGATGCTTGACCTAGAGAACATAATCGACGCTATACCATTTCCGAGAACTACCAGAAGATTCTACCCATAGAGGATACTAGCAAGCACATAACAAAACATATTCACTAGACTCGGATTTTCACTTTCGTTCTCTATGGATAAGAGAAGTCAGAAAGATAAAAGAAAGAACGAATATGTGAAGTCCAGAAACGCTATTTCTGGTCGAGAGCCGTTTTCACACTCTCGTAGGCTTTCATCGCTTCGTCAACTGCAACTCCGTCTTCCAGCGTTGTCATGTCTCCAAGTTTTGCTCCTGAGACTATTGCCTTGAGCAGCCGCCGCATGATCTTCCCGCTTCTCGTCTTTGGAACCGAGTCAACGAAGGCTATTGTTGCGTCAGAAGCTACAAGAGGACCTATAGTAGCTCTCAAATGCTTCTTTAGTTCATCTGCAAGTGCAGGACTGGCTGAATAGCCATGCTTGACAACAGTGAATATGAAGGGGGTCTCCCCTTTCACCGGGTCAGCTTTGCCGATGCAGGCCGATTCTGCCACTGCCTGATGCTTTATCATTGCCGATTCTATCTCTGCGGTTCCGATTCTATGACCTGCAACTTTGAGGACGTCGTCTGCTCTTCCAAGAACCCATATGTACCCATCCTGGTCCTTAATTGCGAAATCTCCAGTGTAGAAGTAATTTTTCCCCTTGAAGCGAGACCAGTAAACGTCAACGTACCTCTCCGGATCCTTGAACAGCGTCATAAGCATCCCTGGCCACGCAGAGGTTATTGCCAGATAACCTCTTGTAGATGAGGGACAAGGATTTCCGTCGTCGTCCACAACGTCCATTGTTACGCCGGGGAATGGATAGCCGTTTGTTCCAGGCTTCATTGGGAATATCTTCCCTAGTCCAGGGAAATGGCCTGTCAACATCTGGCCAGTTTCTGTCATCCACCATGTGCTTGAAGCGACTATGTCTTCCTTGCCGATGTTCCTGTAGTACCATCTGAAAGCTTCTGGGTTTATTGGTTCGCCTACTGAATGGCAGATCCTGACTGTTGACAGATCGTACTTCCTTACGAGCTCTTCTGGAAACTTCATCAACATTCTAATGGCGGTTGGTGTAGTGTAGAATATCGTCACTCCATATCTCTGGATTATGCTCCACCATCTGTCGGGTCTCGGAAAATCAGGCGCACCCTCGTACATTATTGAAGTCACACCAGTCAATAGGGGCCCGTAAACGATGTAAGAATGCCCCGTCACCCAGCCTATGTCTGCCGTGCACCAGTATATGTCCGTGTCATGAATATCGAATATCAGCTTCATCGTAGTGTATAATGCGACAGCATAACCTCCGATTGGGAGCTGAGCTCCTTTGGGCGAAGCGGTTGTTCCTGATGTATAAAGTATGTATGAGAAGTCTTCTGAACCGCACCTCTCGGCTGGGACCTTTGTGTTTCCTGGCACATCATTTATGAGGTCATTGTGCCATATGTCTATCTCATTGTGCCATTGAATTTCGTTTCCCGCACGTTTGATAACTATTACTTTTTCGATTTTGTGGCCGTTCTGAGCGCATATTTTTACAGCTTCGTCAACCATTGGTTTGAGGCTCACTACTTTTCCTCGTCTGTAAAAACCGTCTGCAGTCACAATTATCCTTGAGCCGGCGTCTATGGCTCTCATGGCAAGAGCGTCTGCGCTGAACCCACTGTACACCGCGCTATGCCTAGCTCCAAGTCTCTGTACTGCAAGCATGTAGAAAGGAAGTTCGGGTATCATAGGCATATAAAAGGTCAAGATTTCTCCTTTCTTAACACCTAGTTTCTTCTGCAGAGCGAAGCTGATCACATTTGATTCTCTGAACACATCATAGAACGTGAATTTTCTAACTTCTTTGGGTTGTTGCGTTCCCTCATCCCAGGGTTCGCCCTCCCAAATCAAGGCTAGTTTGTTCTTTCTGCCATTCTCGATCTGCCAGTCAGTGTCCAAATAAGCAAGGTTGGTCTCTCCGCCTACGAACCATCTGTAGAACGGAGGTTTACGATCGTCTAAGACCATGTCCCATTTCTTGAACCAAGGAAGTTCATTAGCCCATTTTCCCCACCATTCTTCGACTGCCTTTTTGTCTTTGACCGTGGTCTCATACCACTTCTTGAAGTCTACTTTGCTCCAAGTTCGGTCCTTCCAACTGGGCGGCACTATATCAGTCTCAAACTCTTTGTAAGCTTCTACTCCATCCTTAGACATGTAGCTTCACCATTTTGAAAACCAATATTTTGGCTTCTAGAAACTGCTTTTTGTATATATAGGTTTAGGTTCCTCATGAAGAGTTTGTCGTTGCGCATGTGCGCTTCAACCAACAGAAGAGACTGGAATATGATCGCTAGACTCACGTTTTTTCGCTCAGTTTTGATTGAACCCAACTTGCTAGCGGTTTCACTTCAGCCTTGTGCGCGCGCGCTTTCGGTCGAATAGCCCATGTTGACTCAAGTCTGGGTTATTCATATGAACATTTACGAAAACATACAATCCTAAAAAAGTTCCACGAGAGGGTTGTTCTGAGTATCAACTACTTTATGTTTCTAGCTGCCCGATTGATTGCCACAGAGAGGAGTATGCCAACAAGTGCCAAGGCCCCAGCTATGTAGAAAGCTGGTACGTACGATCCTTGTGTATCCATTATGTACCCTGCCATGATAGGGCCTAATACTGCTCCTGCGCCATAGGCCGTGAATACTATTCCGTAGTTCATGCCGTAGCTCTTGGTTCCGTAGTAGTCGGCTGTCAATGCAGGATAGAGTGCAAGAAAGCCTCCGAAACTGAGGCCGACAAGAAGCATGCCGAAGACAAAAAGTGTTGGTTCGCTTATGATGGCGGTTATGAACAATGCTCCAGAACATACGGCAAATATGAGAGTTAATATTTTCTCTCTGCCGAATTTGTCTCCCGCAAAACCCCACATTATTCTTCCAGACGCATTGAACAGCCCTAGAATTGAGACCAACAGCGCTGCAGTGGCGCCATCGTAACCTGCGAGCGAGATGGCTGCTTTCTTGGCAACTCCTATCATCATTAACCCGGCATTGGTTCCAAACCAGTAGCTTACCCAAATCAGAAAGAACGCTATTGTTCTAAGCATTCCACCTGGCCCGTAATCCTTTGCGGACTTGGACTTCTCTGGCGGTTTCCAGTTTGGCGGCACGTAACCCTGGCATGGATTCTTCAATAACTGTGCGAAGGGTATGACTAATGCGGCAAACAGTATTCCCGTGGCAAGAAACGTTTGATTCCAACTCCAATGCATGACATCAATTAGATAGTTCCACATTGGCGCAAAGACTATTGAACCTGCTCCGAACCCGAAAACGGCCAAGCCTGTAATCAGTCCCTTCTTGTCTGGGAACCATTTCACACATGTGGAGATTGGCGTCACATAGCCGAGACCAATGCCCAAGCCTCCAATAATTCCATAACTCACATAAAGCCACAAGAGCGAACTTGCGAAACTCGACAGTACCATGCCTAAACCAAGAAATACACCTCCGAGTGTAGCAACCAGTCTTGGTCCCTTCCTGTCTTGAAGCCTTCCTGCAGGTATCATCGACAAAGCAAATACCAGCAGGGCAATTGTGAAGGCAAGGTTCGTTTCTACGTCGCTCCAGCCAAACTGTTTCTTTATAGGAGGAGACAAAACGCTGAATGCGTATACGGCCCCGAGACACATTTGAATTACAATTGCTGCAACAACGATAATCCATCTGTTGAATTTCTTTTCCTCAGTCATTTTGCTTCCAGCCTATTTCCACTATCACGTAATGATGGGAAGTTGACTTTCCCTTACTCTTAATTTAAGTCTTTCCAAACCTATGTCTTTCGTCTTCTGCTTGCTATGTATTTGCCGGTCTCTAATGTGACGAAGGTTATTGCTGTGAACAGTATCGCGAATGCCCAATCGAGCGGTTCGGGCGCAGTCACGTTGAACGCTGCATTGACGCCTGGCGTATATAGCACGAACAGTTGAAGCAGGAATGATGACCCCACGGCGTACCATAGGAACTTGTTTTTGAACAGGCCCACTTTCCACACTGGATACTTCAGTGAACGCGCAGAAATGGCGTTAGCCAACTCCATTAGAATCATGGCAGTGAGCAATTGAGTCCGTGCTTCTGTCAGCTGTGCGGCACCTTCCCATGGATGGTAGAAGAAGTATCCGAACAGCAGCAGACCGCTCATTATTATAGGCACTAAAGTCAAGTAGATTTTCACATCACGTGTGAACACACTCTCGGTTGGATCGCGCGGCTTTCTCTCCATTATGTCAGGGTCGCCTGGGTCGATGCCCAAAGCTATTGCGGGCAGCCCGTCAGTCGTAAGGTTTACCCAAAGCAATTGAGCCGCAGTCAAAGCTATTGTTGCACCGCCGACATCTTCAGCTCTTGCGGCTGGATAGAAAAGCTTGGCCAGATATGGAACAGAAACCACTGCAATGAACATAACCAGAATTTCCATCACGTTGCAGCGCATGAGGTATGTGAGATATTTCTTGATGTTGTCATAGATTTCGCGACCTTCTCGCACTGCCTTAATGATGGAAGCAAAGTTGTCATCTGTCAGAACCATGTCTGACGCTTCTTTGGTCACTTCGGTGCCCGTAAGGCCCATTGAGATGCCTATATCAGACATCTTAAGGGCGGGGGCATCATTTACGCCGTCGCCAGTCATGGCAACTACTTGACCCTTTGCTTTCCAAGCTTTGACAATTCTCATTTTGTGTTCAGGCGAGACGCGTGCGTAGATCACAACTTTCTGAACTATGTCCGCGAGTTGTTCATCACTTATCTTCTCCAACTCTTCACCTGTAAGCACTTTTCCTTCTTCTTCATTCTCGCCGAGCAAGTTGAGTTCTTTGGCCACTGCCACCGCAGTGAGTTTATGATCGCCAGTCACCATCACAACGTTTATCCCGGCTTTCTTGCACGTGTAAATTGCATCTTTAACTTCTTCGCGTGGCGGATCAATCATGCCCATTGTGCCGACGAAAACAAAGTCCTTCTCGATTTTCTCGTCGTAAGTATCGACGGTCTCAGGCAGTTCCCTATAGGCGAAGCCCAAGTTGCGTAAAGCTTGCCTTGCCATGGCTTCAGTTACTTTGAGGATTTTCGCACGATCGCTTTCAGTAAGTCTAGTGACTTTTCCGTTTGTCAAAAACTTTGCGCATTTCCCTAGAACTATTTCTGGTGCTCCTTTCATGTATGCCATTTTGCTCTTGCCCGAAGAGACATGCACAGTCGTCATGCGCTTAGTTTCCGAAGAGAACGGAATCTCACCTATTCGAGGTTGCTGCTTTTCTAGTTCTTCTTTCCACAGCCCAGCTTTTGCCGCTGCTATAATCAGCGCCCCTTCCGTAGGATCTCCTTTGATAATCCAGCGTTCCGTCGCAGTATCCTTTTCAAGCTTAGCGTCATTACACAAAGTTGCTGCTGTTAGAAGTGCCCGAAGCTTCTCACTCTTCGGGTCCATCTTCTCGTTTTCGATCAGAAACTCGCCGTCTGGTGCATAGCCGACGCCTGTGACTTTGACTGCCTGATCGTTCACGTAGATTCTTTGCACCGTCATTTCACCTTTCGTCAGCGTTCCCGTCTTGTCAGAGCATATGACGCTTGTACAACCCAATGTTTCAACGGCCGGCAGCTTCTTCACTATCGTATTAACTTTCGCCATTCGATACATGCCCACGGCAAGCGCGCCCGTCACAATTGCGGGCAGGGCCTCTGGGACCGCTGCGACTGCTAGGCTGATCCCCCACAGGATCATATCTATGGGGTTGCGTCCTTCAACGATGCCAATAACGCCGACCCCTACACAGATAGCAACAGACAAAATGCCGATCCATTTACCGATAGACTGTGTCCTCTTCTCAAGTGGAGTCTCTTCTTCCTCGGTCATCTGCACCATTTTGGCGATTTTTCCAAACTCTGTGTTCATACCAGTTGACGTGGCAACGGCCTCGCCGCGGCCATAGACAACAACGGTTCCAGTAAAAGCCATATTTCGTCGGTCATTCAACGGCGTTTCTTCACCGCATGAATCAATCTTTTTGTTAACAGGAGAAGACTCTCCAGTCAGCGACGCTTCATCTATTTTGAGGTTAAACGATTTGATGAGACGAGCGTCAGCCGGGACTTTGTCTCCTGTGTAAAGCAGCAACACATCGCCCGGTACAATCTGGCCAGTGGAAATCTTTACTTCTTTCCCGTCCCGCAGCACCGTCGCCGTGGGGGCCGTCATTTTCTTCAAAGCCTCTACAGCTTTTTCAGAGCGGAATTCTTCGACAAATCCAAGTACCGCTGTCGCCAAAACTATAACAATTATTACTAAAGCGTCAATAAGCTCCCCAACGGCAATTGACAGACCAGTGGCGATCAAAAGAATAATGATAAGTATGTCTGTAAACTGCTCAAGAAACAGCTTGATCGGAGAGGAACGCTTTTCCTTTCGGAGCTCGTTTGACCCATATTCAGTCAAGCGTTTTTCCGCTTCTGCTTGGCTCAGGCCACTTTCAGAACTGTTCAATTCTTTCAATGTTTCTTCGGGGCTCTTCGCATGCCAAGATTTCGACGACATCCTGTTCTACCCCAGTATTGCAGAGCCTATCATTTTTGGATGACGAAATATATCCTTTTCTAAAAAGAAACTGGCTTCGGCAAATAAGTTTATAAGACATGTTGAAACACACTAGACTTTCTTAAAAATAAGCAGCATAGAAATGAGGAGAAGGAAAAATGAATTTTGAAACATGGTTTATTGCACCAATATCAGCGTTAATCTCGATACTCGTTGGATTCTACTTCCTGCTCTACATAAACAAGCAAGACAGCGGAACGGACAAAATGAAAGAGATTTCCAATGCGATTAGAGAAGGAGCCAACGCTTTCATCAAGAGAGAGTACACAACATTGGCAATGTTCGTCGGAGTGGTTTCTGTCCTAATTTTGATCTTTTTGCCAAACCCATTATGGTCAAGCTCTGAACCGTTGAAAAACATTGAAATGACACTAGCCTACGTCTTCGGTTCTACCTGCTCTGCCCTTGCGGGATTATTGGGCTTGAATGTCGCAACTAAAGCAAACGCCAAAGTAGCTCAAGCCGCAAAGGGAGGCTTGAACAAGGCTTTTCCTGTAGGCTTCCGCGGCGGCGCAGTCATGGGATTCATGGTAGTCGGTGTTGGCCTGTTAGGTGTGAGCGTTGTCTACTTCTTCACAGGCGACCCGTACATTATATTAGGCTACAGCTTCGGCGCAAGCTCACTAGCCCTATTTGCCAAAGCAGGCGGAGGAATCTACACAAAAACCGCAGACATCAGTGCAGACTTGGTCGGCAAAGTAGAATTGGGTATTCCTGAAGATGACCCGAGAAACCCGGCAGTCATAGCTGACAACGTCGGAGACAACGTAGGCGACGTCGCAGGCATGGGCGCAGACTTGTTCGATTCTTATGTCGCAAGCATCGTAGCCGTGCTGATTCTTGGTACGACACTGGCAGCAACTGGCTTGTACTTAGAGATACCGCTTGCATTTGCAGGACTCGGCATCCTGGCTTCGATTGCTGGAGCGTTGACAGTAAGAGTTGGCAAGAAAGGAAACCCCGGCAACGCGCTCAATATGGGCACCTACGTAACTTGCGCGATCTTTGGTGTTCTAACCGCAGTAATGACGTACTATAGAGGTTATGAATGGCGAGTATGGGGCGCCGCACTCGTTGGACTGGTCGCTGGAGTAGTAATTGGAGTAACGACCGACTACTTCACTTCAGAAGACAAAGCGCCAGTGTTGAAGACAGCAGAAGCCTCAAAAAGCGGCCCCGCAATAAACATCATAACTGGATTCTCGTATGGCTTGCGCAGCGTGATGCTACCCTTGATTGGGATAGCAGTCGCAGCTTTGATATCTTACAAACTTTGTGAACCGCTCGGAGGTGAATTCCCATTATATGGAATAGGAATGGCCGCCCTGGGAATGCTTTCAATCGTTGGACTCACCGTCTCAAACGATGCGTACGGACCAATCGTGGACAACGCTAAAGGTGTAGCAGAGCAGGCGGGATTAAGCGAAGAAGTCATCGCCATCACAGATGAACTTGACTCTGCAGGAAACACTGCCAAGGCAATAACAAAGGGATTCGCAATAGGCGCAGCAGGACTGACAGTGATCGCACTGCTCGCAGCATTCCAAAAAATCGCCAGAGACGCAGGAGCCCCAGCCATATTTGACCTGATGGATCCACTGGTTCTGATGGGCGCCCTCATAGGCGTAGCAATGCCGGCCATGTTCTCTGCAATGCTCATGCTCGGAGTCGGCAGAAACGCGTCCAGAATGATTGATGAGATCAGAAGACAATTCAGAGAAATACCTGGTCTCAAAGAAGGAAAACCTGGAGTCAAACCAGATTACAAGAGCTGCGTTGATATAGCAACAAAAGGTGCCATACGTGAACTCATGCCTGCAAGCCTCGTCGCAATTGTAGCAACTCTGGCGGTAGGATTCGTCGGGGGAATCAGAGCAGTTGGCGGCTATCTCGCAGGCGCAATATTCTCAAGCCTACTGTTAGCTCTTCTAATGTCCAACGCAGGTGGACTATGGGACAACGCTAAGAAACTGATTGAATCTGGAGAATACGGCGGAAAAGGATCAGACGCTCACAAAGCGGCGGTTGTCGGCGACATGGTCGGTGACCCGTTCAAAGACACGGCAGGACCATCACTCAACACAATGATTACAGTCATGTCATTGATCGCCTCGCTGCTTGCAATACTGATCGTAAACAACAACTTGCTGCACCTACTGGGAATAGCATAGGCTCACAGCCTAGCCCCAGCCTTTTTGTATGCAGTTTTCAACACAGAATATGCTCATGTTAGAAACGCTCAGCTGCAACGAGCACTATCGTTTCAAAGAAAGGCAAATCGCGATCGGCGACAACTCTTGCTTTCAAGTTCTTCTGCCTGAATTGTGTCAGCGTTCTTTCGACATCAGAAAGCGTCGACTGCATTAGCAACACGCGTCCTTCCTGCGTCAAGTATCCGGGAACAGCATCTACAAACTGATCGATCACGTCCCTACCATTCTTTCCACCGTTCCAGGTCCATCCGAGCCAAGAATCCTCCTCTTGCTCTTCTGATGGAAGGTAAGGAGCATTGAACAGAACAAGGTCGAAACTTTCTCCTGCTCTTGCAGGTCCGAACAGGTCTCCTTGTATGAAGAAAATCTTGTGAGCCATGTGGTTCAGCTCCGCGTTTCCCCTTGCACAGCGAACAGCATGAGGGCTAATGTCTATTGCGAGAACCTCGTCTGCTTTGGCAGCAGCAACTATACCTAGTATGCCGCAGCCTGTTCCAATATCAACGACTCTATCGCCCTCTCGGACTTTCAGGTTTTCAGCAAACAAGAAAGAGTCTTCAGCTGGTAAATACACGTTCTCTGCAACGCGGAAAACATAGTCTGCGAAGAACACTTGCCTAACTGATTGCATTGGCTAATGCTCCGAAATCTTCAGGTGCCAGTTCTCTCACGCGTTTGTTCAAGAAAGGAAGTGCCCCAGCGGTCTTGACCGCTTCTTCCTTTGACATTCTCTGAACGGTTCTCAAGTGGGGCAGGATTGCTCCCTTGACTTTCTTGTTTCGCTGGGTAAAGAGAGATCGGATCAAACGTTGGAAGGCAGCTTCATTTCTCAGTTCAAACGGGTGAGGCTTTTTCAAACTGAGAGTCACTATGACAGAATTCACTTTCGGCTGCGGATAGAACATCGATTTTGGAACATCATCCAGAAGCTCAACATTTGCATAGTAGCAAGTCAGTACGGCAAGCCACCCGTAGGCCTCGCTTCTGACTGGGGCTACAAGGCGATTTGCAAATTCTTTCTGAAACACCAAAACTGCACGGTCAAAGCTCTTATGCAACATCCATAGAAGCAAATGTGACGAAATATTGTAGGGTGGGGTCGAAACGATCTTGCTGAACGGTGGAATGTTGGTTTTGAGAACGTCACCCTCGATGACCTTTACATTGCCTATGCCTGCAAGTTGTTCACGAAGAATAGCCGCCATTTGCGCGTCAGATTCAACAGCCAAGACTTCTCGACACTTCCCAACCATTAGACGTGTCAAGAAGCCGAGCCCTGCACCAATGTCCAAGACCGTGTCGTTTTCTTTTAGTGAAGCATAGCTGATCATATCTTCGTAGATTGAAGGTTCGATCATGAAGTTTTGTCCAAACGATCTTTTCGGCAGACTTCGATAACTTCGAAGCAAATGCTTCGTTCGTTCTAAAAGACTCATACTCACCAGTTTACTAACCGAAATATGTTATTGAGCCCTCGTAAACAATCGATACTTGCTATCGCCACTGAGTTCTTCCAGGACCCGTTTGGTGATAAGTTTGACCGGATTCGGCAACTCAGTGCGTTTCTGCAAGTCTTCGAAACTTTCGAAGGGTTTCCGTTCGCGTTCGTTTATGACTTGCCACATATACTTCTTGCCGATGCCAGGAACCAGCTCCAACGCATGCATCCTCGGCGTCACAGCTCTTGCAGTGTTGAAGAATTGGACAAACCATTCTTCACGGTTTAACACTATCATGTTAATCACCGTCGGAAGCTCGGTTCGTGCAGCAGCAGTCAACTCGTCGTAGCCGATTCGTCCAATGATGTAGGTTATTTCTGCACGTGCTTCTTTTCCAACGAAGACACGGTCGTGAGGCTTAAGCGTCACGCCCTCCTTGACCAAAGCCTCCAGCAGAGTGAAGAACTCTTCTCCCACAAGTTGTACCAAAGCTCCCGCTCGATAACCAGCTCGACCTGAAACATGCACGCCCGGTCGCCCATGCTGAAGGAAATCCAGTATGAAAGCGTACTCTTCGTACCGCTTCTCCATCATAGTCATAGTCGCCTATACTTAGTCGGTCTTTGTTTAAAAATAGTGAGGGTTCTCTAGTTTGCGATCACAATTTCCTATGTTCATTCAACAAGTTAACGATAGATTCCAACTTGGAGGTTTCAATGATCTTACGCCCGCCAGCTAAGAAGACACGCAACTCCTCAACACTCTTCGGCATACAGTTCACTATTTCAATTGCCTCTTCGTATTCTATGCCAAAGTCCTTGACTAGTTTCTCCACGAGCTTCTCGCTTTGCTCCGCGTCGACCTTTGCGAATTTAGAGATATAATCGAAGGTTCGTCGTTGAAGCTGGTCAAGGTTTTCCTCGCCGATGTTCTCCATTATCTTTTTGACCTGCGGCAACGTAAGTTTCTTTTCGTTCACGTTCGTTTCCGACATGTCAATCGCTCTTATAGGGTTCTAAATGTTCTGGTCTGACAATTATCTCCCTAATAGCATCTCCCTGCGAAACGCTCACTACGTAGCTTCTCCCACGCTTGTTCAGAACAGTTCCTACTCTACCGTGATAGCGCCTGTGAGGCATTCCCTTTTGAATACTCGAGTCAATCTTCACGACCACTTGAATACCAGGCTGATACTCGTATAGCAGCTTGCTCAGCTTCATCTTACCCCGCTCTCTAGGCTCCTTAGTTAGGAGATGACGCGCACCAGAACGGTAACCTTTTGAGCCCCTCATTTCTCCATCAACTCTTAAACTTCCATCAGCACGTTCAAAACGTCAAGCTTCAGAGGCTTCGCTTTATTGCTGAGAATCGCGGAAACGCTGGGAATCGTTCTTCCTTCATCGCCAGTCACCAATTCCTTAACGTAAAGGCCTCCTTGGCATCGTATTTTCATTTCAGCCTTTTTAGGCGACAGTTTCTTAACGTTCACCTCGTATATGTACTTTTCCCGAACCATATCCGCACGTCGGTGAACGACCCGTAACGGCGTCTGCTGCCTGATCGTAGCATCTGTCAACTTTCGTTTCAGACAACGTAGCTCCTCGGTGGTGATCTGGTTCTCAAATTCAATCGTTACGCGGTACTCTTTTTGCGTTGACTCGCCCTTCTTCAACTTCCTCACGACATTTTTGTCCGCAAACTTGAGACCTGAAACCTGAACCTTGCCTTTTCCCTTGGCATTGACCTCTCTTTGAAGCTGATCCAGGTTCACGAACCGTTTCATGGGCCTTGTGATTTCAATCACGAAAGGTCTGCCTTTGCCCAGCATGCGTGCGTCTATGTCTTCTCTTCCAGAAGCATGAAAAGAGGACTTCACGCCGTTTGTGGCTTTCAGAAAGGGTTCTTCGATTATCTCTTGCACCGATTCGGGATACATTTTGCCCGTCCCATTGCATTTTTGACATCCTTTTCCATGACAAGTATGGCAATACCATTTTGACTGAGGGATATCGCGGACAAGCTTGCGGTATCTCCCTGCAACGAACAGGGGATTAGCTTGGAGACTCACACTTTCATGGAAAGGATCGACAAGCACGACCATCTCGGGGCGTTTGAACTCCACGCCCTTTTCAGTTCGCCCAGCTATCTCTTTTCCAACCAAACGTCCGAATTCATTGCGAATGTTTTCTCCATGGGTGACTCCAAACTCAGCCCTGAACTCGTCCTCACGCTCAGCCACATTTGCAGGCAGCTCCGTCCCAACGAGAAAAGTGTTGTATTCGAAATCCTCAAGGAGTTGAACGGCCTTTGCTGCCAACTCGTTTGTGACATCGAATCTGTTTGTGCACAGATAACATTCCGTCTCAAGATTTTTGGCTTCGACAGCTTTTCCCATTTGATGTAACAGTTCCCTAGCAGGGCCGAAGAAACCGTTTATGGCCAGCGCTCTGAGCTTCTTTATGCCTCCACTTTTCTTCGAAAGCACTGAAGCATGAGCTTTGAGCATCAAAACCAGCTTTATCGCTTTGCCTCGCTGATCATTTTCAATTCCGTACCCAAGCAAAGCGAACTGTCTTCCCAAACAATGATCGCACAGAGGATGCTTTCCAAGCATTTTGGAAGCCGTATTCAGAATATCCATGATGCAGCCTTCACTGTAAACCTTTACTTCAAATCAAGCGGCAGTCCTTTGCCAAAGAACGGAAACTTGCCCTTCCTTCTGCGCATCGACTTGAGCATTCGCCGCATCATCACGTACTGTTTCAAAAGTTCCTTCACTTCTTTTTCATTTGTCCCAGAGCCTCTGGCGACACGTTTCATTCTCGATGCATTGAAAACCTTGGGGTCATCCCTCTCTTCAGGCGTCATCGACTGGATCATGACACGCCACTTTTCCAAGCGACCTTCAGCGGTGCTGAGCATGTCATCAGGAATATTGTAGGACATCCCAGGGATCATCTTCATAAGCTTCTTAAACGTGCCCATGCCCTTCATGGCTTCGAACTGCTCGTACATATCCGTCAACGTAAACTTGCCGGCGAGAATTGCCTTAGCCTTCTTTTCGGGAACGACGATCTCGGCTTCCCGCACCTTGTCCAACAGAGTCTCTAAGTCGCCCATGCCCAAGAGGCGACCTACAAAACGAGAAGGAATGAAAGCCTCAACATCCTCAATCTTCTCGCCTGTACCGATGAATTTGATTGGAGCACCCGTCGCAGCAACAGCCGACAAAGCACCGCCTCCCCTGGCAGACCCGTCTAACTTCGTGACAAGAATGGAACCAATAGGCGTCGCCTCGTTGAAAGCTTTCGCCTGAGCCAACGCCTGCTGCCCGATTGTGCCGTCTATTACAAGCATCACTTCATCTGGCCGCACACTCTTCTCCAGCATCTTCATCTCTTTGATCAATTCTTGCTCCTCTTTGTGACGTCCAGAAGTGTCCACGATCACCACGTCCTTGTCGCTGAACTGTTTCAAACCCTCCGAAACCACTTTCACAACGTCTTTGGCTTTGACATCCCCATATATAGGAACATTAATCCTGTCTGCAAGTTGCTGAAGCTGCGCGTAGGCTCCCGGACGAAAAGTGTCACCGCAGACCAACGCCGGCTTCAGTCCCCTTTTCTGAAAATATCTTGCAAGCTTCGAAGCCGACGTTGTTTTACCAGAACCCTGAATGCCCACAAGCATTATTATCTTCCTTTTGCCAGGCTCTACCTTCAACGGAACAGGTCTATCGCCAAGAAAACGCGTCAACTCTTCATTAACAACTTTTATGACATGCTCCCGCCTCGAAATGCCAGGCGGAACCTTCTCTTTTAGCGCCCTGTCTTCCATCCGTTTAGAAATGTCGAGCACAAGTTGCACGTTCACGTCAGCCTGAAGCAACGCCCGCTGAATATCGCGAACAAGCTCCTTAACAGTCGCCTCATCCACGACAGAGGCCCTGAACACTTTTCTTAACGCATCATAAAGCGAGGAACCCAAACGTTCAATAGACATGGCTCAATCCAACTCTAGAAACCTCCAAGTCTTTAATAGCTATTTGGTTTCCCAACAAGCATTCCATAAGCTTTTTACAGTCCCCAAAACTCTAAGGAATAGAACGAGGGTCAGATTTGACCGAAGAAGTAAGAATCATCGAAAGAAGCAAGGTCCCACCAGGAGCAACCTTGGTCTTCGGGTTCCCTGACGTCGGACTAGTCGGAGTAATAGCCGCTTCACACCTCATCGACGAACTTAAACTCTCGGAAGTCGCATACTTCGATTCAGAACTACTGCCTCCACTCATAGTGTTACATGAAGGCTTACCGCACTCTTCAATCAGAATCTTCGGCAGTGACAACATCCTCATAACAATCTCCGAAGCACCCATACCCGTAGACGTCATCTACCCAATCATGGACGCTCTTATTGACTGGGCAAAAAGCAAGAACGTTAAAATGATGATCTCTCTCAGCGGAATCCCCATACAAGACAGACAAGATGCAAAAGAACTCAAAGCCTTCGTGGCAGCCTCAAACACTGAGGCGCTTAAACTCGCTCAAGACAAGAACATAGAGGTCCTCACCGAAGGATACATGGTAGGTCCCCAGGCAATAATGCTTCAACGTGCGGCAAACACTGGAACACTCGCTTTGGCACTGCTTGCACAATGTTTCTACAACTACCCAGATCCGGAAGCAGCGGCCGAGGTGCTCAAAGAACTGGCAAAGATAACAGGTGTCAAAGTAAACGTTTCAAAACTACTTGAGAAAGGCGAAGAAATCCGGTTAAAATCCAGAGACGTCATGAAAAGAACCCAAGAGGAAATGTCCAAAATGAAGAAGGGCCAAGAACTAGACACTCCCATGTACGTTTCCTAAGGAGGAAAAGAGGGAAATGGCAATAAGAAAAAGACGCTCATTCTCAGAAATAGTTGACGAATACTTCAGAGACCTGGAAGAATGGGCCGAAGATTTTGGAGAACCTTTCACCGGGAAACCAAGCTGGAACCTCCGAAATTCTTCATTAGAGCCCCTCCGCGAAACCACGGTGACACCAACCGAAGTGCTCGTCACACTTGACCTGCCCTTCACAGACAAAGGCACAGTCAAAGTCAAACCCATCGGCACCAACGCCATAGAAATCGACGCAAAAATGAGGAGAAAAATAAGACTCCACGAACTCGGAGTCACACACTGCAAAGGAGAATTCCATAGATACCACGCTCACATGCGGATACCAGTCCAAGTTAACATGAGCAAGATGAAAATAGACTACAAAAAAGGATTGCTAGAGATACACCTACCACGCAAACATTAACGCGCGCCCAGAATAGCTATCACAGCGAATGAAGCCTCAGACACTGAATATCATCACCAATCAGACGGCTCTTCAATTCATCATCGGCTAGCAAACACGTCTACAGAACAACGAATTAAGCGTTAACGGAAAATGTTTTATCCACAAAGCGGAGCTAAGCTCTAGAAACAGGAGAAATCGTTGCCAGGCGAACGAGCAATTCACTTCGCGATGTTCGTGCTCATTCTGATCGGTCTATGCAGCGTAAGCGCTTGGGCGAGCTATGCATATCTCAGTGGGACTTTGATATTGGAAATCGCAGGCATAGCGTTGAGCTGGGGAATCATACTCTTGGTTCTCTACGTGAGCTTCACCAAACTCGAATGGGATTGGTGGGTCGACAGGAAAACGAAAGAGAACCAAAAAGAATAGTCCAAACGCAGCTGCACGGTCTATTTTGTCCGCATTATCTTGGTCCTACCGAGTATCTTCCAATACTCGACTTCCGCACCAGCGATAAGCTTTGCTTTCAGCTCCTCCTCTTGCGGATATGGTGCGTCAAAATACTCGTATGTTTCAAGATCCATTATCTGCACGCCAGTGGGATTTACAGCAAAGACCTGTCCCATTCTCTTATCAATGATTGGTACTTCTGCGCCAAGGTCAACAGGTTTGACAAACTGACGCTTGACACCATCAAACACGCCGATCGCAACTATTCTAAACTTGGCAGAACCATGTTTGCCAGGCTTCGATTTTGTGATGTCAACAATATGGCATGGTTCGCCATCAATAATCATGTAACCGCCGACTCTCAGGCTTCCAACGTCAACAGGTTTGCTCATGCTTGCACCAACCGAACTAAATTTCCTACCCACTGCAATTTTAAACAACATCCATATATAGCTTAAGGTGTGGCTACTACGCTTAAAGGTGAAACGATGTTCAAGAGCGTAGGCTTGGTCGCCCGTTATGACAGAAAAAAGGCAATCAGACTAGCTGAAGACCTTGCCACCTACTTGAGAGAACGGGGGCTAAACGTCTGCGCCGAGGAAACCTTGGTGAAGAAAACCGGTATCAACGTAACATCGGTTCCACTTGAACATATAAAAACTGATTTTGTGATTACGATAGGAGGCGACGGAACAATCCTCAGAACATGCATTTCACTCGCAAAGCCAGAACCACCCATACTCGCAATCAACATGGGTGTAAGAGGTTTTCTCACAGAAGTGGAACCCAAAGATGCCCTCACCGCCGTTGACAAATGCCTGAGCGGCGACTTCAGATTGGAGAAATGCATGAAACTCGCCATCAGTGCAGACGGCCTGAAGTTTCCCGACGCTTTGAATGAAGTCGTGATCTCGCCTGACGAACCTGCAAAGCTGCTTTACACAAGAATATTCAGAAACGGAGAACCCATCGTGGTATGCCAAGCCGATTCACTGATGGTGGCCACACAGACCGGTTCCACGGGCTACTCCCTTTCCGCTGGGGGACCCGTCTTGGATCCAGCCGTAAACGCCTTCGTCCTCACGCCTGTTTGCCCACTCAGTATTTTTCAGCCGATAGTTTTCCCTGCCAATACGAGACTATCGATCGAGGTGAAAAAGCCTAGAAAGACACAAGTACTGATTGACGGACACCATCGCCAACTTGTCACCTCTAGACTCCCGCATGTTGATGTCACGCGTTCAAAACACGAAACATCTTTCATAAGGTTCGAAGAGAATTACTATCAACGCCTGAGAAGCAGGCTCGTTTTCAAAGGATGAGGTGAAAACCTTACCCAGCCCATCAGGCAACAGAGTCATGGTCCTGGACACCTCTGCGTTCGTCGCAGGTTTCGATCCCTTTTCCATAAGTGAACAACAATACACCGTTCCCGCGGTTAGAAACGAGATACCCGAGGAATCCATCTTAGGCTTCAGGTTCAAAACCGCAGAAGAAAACGGTAAGGTGAAAGTGGAAAACCCAAAGGCAGTTTTCTTGGAGAAGATCAAGAACTCTGCTTCAGAAGTAGGTGATGCATTCTTCCTATCAGAGACGGACCTCCAAGTTTTGGCTCTTGCAATCGAGCTTAGAGAACGAGGCTTTGCACCTTTGATCGCAACAGACGACTACTCGATACAAAATGTGGCAAAACATGTGGGCATAGAATTCGCTCCCTTAGTCACATTTGGCATCAGACGCCGCCTGGAGTGGATGCGTTACTGCCCGGCATGTCACAAGATATATCCCTCAGACTACAAATCCTCAAAATGTGAAGTATGCGGAACTGAGCTGAAGAGAAAGCCGTTAAGAAAAGAAACTGCGAAAGCTCCCTAGAAATTCTAAAACTATAAAGCAAAGCCCCCTTTTATGAGCTAGTCACCGCGAAGGCGACAATCATGAGTTCAACTAGAAGATCGGTCACCTATTTTGAACAAACAGGAAAAGCAAACACCAGTGCTCTCTTGAAAATCGTGAAGAGCTACGAAGAAAAGGAACGCATTAAAGATGTCGTGGTCGCATCAACAACAGGCCAGACTGGAGCTCAAGCTTCCAAGATTCTCAAAGGATGCAACGTCGTTGTCGTTGGACATTCCTATGGTTTCAAAGAGCTAGGAAAGAACGAAATGGAAAAACAGTATGAAGAAAGAATCCTTGCTAACAAGGCCAAGATTTTCATCGGCACACATGCCCTCAGTAGCGCCGAAAGAGCAGTTCGCAAAGAATTCGGCACGATACAACCTCTGGAACTAATGGCAAACGTGTTACGACGAATGGGCGAAGGGACAAAAGTCTGCGTCGAAGTGACTTTAATGGCGGCGGATGCAGGTTTGATTCCTGTTGACAGAGACATAATAGCTATCGGAGGAACAGGACGAGGAGCAGACACTGCACTCCGAATATACCCTGCAAATTCTGCGAAATTCTTTGATCTGAAAATAAGGGAGATAATAGCGAAGCCACGCGAATTTTGACGTGTAATCAGCAAGGAAAATGAATTCGTCGGAACAACGAACAAGGCATTTGCTTAGTCAAATCTCGTTGCTCTCGCGCTTGCTGAAGTAAAGAATCTCGCGATCTTCGACGTAGCCACATTTCTCAAAGAGACCTATTGACTCCTTGTTGTAATCCTCAATCAGAACACAGAACAATTTCAAACCGCGTCTCTTAAGCGCTTTTTCACATTCGCTGATCAAGGCTTTTGCGATGCCCCGCTTTCTGAAATGTGGATGTACTGCCAAGCGGTTGATCCATCCCTTTCGGCAGTCGCAACTTGCGATCGCCATTCCAGCAAGCTTTCCTTGTTCAAAGACTCCGAGAAAGAAGTCGGGATTAGTCTTCATTTCAGCTGTTATCGCATCCTTGCTGTCTCGGCCTTTTGGCTTGAAAGGCAAATCTGACGCTGCCCACAACTTCACTATTTCATCATAGTCAGCTATGGTTAGCCTTCGAATTTCCATTTCAACACGTAGGGACGCTTACTTTTCTTTTTCAACTTCTTTAACGCAGTCTTCAATTATGTCCAGCGCTGCATCCACAAGCTCCTTCGTTATGACAAGGGGTGGAGCAACTCTGATCGTTGAAGCGCCACAGGTGATAACGTTGACGCCGCGTTTCCATGAGCGTGTCATTATTTCGCTGACTTTTTGAGGCGCAGGTTTCTTGCTTTCTTTGTTTTCGACGATTTCCATGCCTATCATCAAACCTTTGCCCCGAACGTCTCCTACGATTTCACATTTGTCTTTCAGTTCGGTGAGCCTTTTCATGATATGGGCGCCTTGCTTAGTCGCGTTCTCAAGCAGCCTCTCTTCTTTGATCACGTCGATGACTGCACTGGCTGCCACACAAGACAGAGGATTTCCGCCAAACGTGCTGGCATGCGATCCCGGAACCCAGTCCATTATTTTGGCCTTCGCTATGGTTGCTCCAAGGGGCAATCCTGAGGCCAATGCTTTCGAAGTCGAGATTATGTCCGGTTCGACACCCCAATGTTCAATTGCAAACCATTTTCCGGTCCTGCCCATTCCAGACTGCACTTCGTCGTCTATCAATAGGAAACCGTATTTGTCGGCAAGCTTTTTGATTCGTTGGAAGTACTCTGGCGGTGGAACAACGTAGCCGCCCTCACCCTGTATCGGCTCTATGACCATCGCGGCAACATCTTCAGGCGGAACATATTTCTGAAGAACATATTCATCGATGAAGTCAACGCACCAGTATCGGCATTCAGGGTAGGTCAACTTGTACGGGCAACGGTAGCAATATGCGTAAGGAACATGGGTTACGCCTGGCATTAGAGGAAAGAAGTAACGTCTCTGAGTTGGTTTGCTTGCCGTGAAAGAGAGTGCACCGATTGTCCGGCCATGGAAGGCACTTATGAAACCAAGGAATAGCTGTTTGCGTGTATGCCACTTTGCAAGTTTGACCGCAGCCTCTAATGCTTCAGCCCCGCTGTTGCCAAAATACACCTTCTTCTCAGGGCTTCCTGGTGTGATGTGCCCGAGTTTATCTGCGAGTTCAATAACTTCCTTGTAAAAGAAGTCTGTGTTGGAGTAATGCAGAAAACGGTCGCATTGGTTCTTAATAGCCGCGACAACCTTGGGATGGTTGTGACCAACGTTCATGCAAACCAAGCCCGAGTTGAAGTCAATAAACTCGTTTCCGTCGACATCCTTCACAATACAACCCTTGGCGGATTCAACGACAAGAGGATAGAACCGGCCATAAGACGGCGAAATCACTTGCTCGTCTTTTTTGACCCATTCTCTTGCTTTCGGACCTGGAGGTGTAACAACAATTTTGGGATAACTGCTCATTCCAAATCACCGACTGGAGCTAAACGATTAGAAAAGACAGTTTTATATAATTATCTGTAAAACCCATCCTAACCTCACGTATGGATTTGACAGACTTTTCTGAAGAATAGCAGACTATTTCTCCCTGGGAAACTTGTCTTCTGATGCACTCTTAAGTCAGGAGCTATCGGTTGACGCCAATTTACGATATCGCTCCCAGTCTTCGTCAATCCATTTCTCAATTTCCTCAACATTGGTTTCTTTCAGGTTACGGAAGCGGCCCTGCTGGACAAAATAGTCTTTAACAGGCTTCCGTTTTGCTCTATCCATTAGTCGGTCACTGGGAGAATTCAGCCTGAACTTCCCATTTTCAATCTCGTAAAGAGCCCATAAACCACTCAGCACTGCAAGTCTGCCTAGCTCAATCGTCTTACTGGTGTCACATCGCCAGCCGGTCGGGCATGGCGTCAACAGGTGAATGTACTTTGTGCCTTGGATGTCCTTGGCTTTTCTGAGCTTGTTTACGAAATCCAATGGGTAAGACGTGCAGGCGGTCGCCACATAGGGAATCCTATGAGCCGCCATTATCAGAGGCATGTCTTTTTTCCGCTCTCTTTTTCCTGTCGGAGTTGTCGTCGTCCATGCACCGTACGGTGTCGATCCACTTCGTTGCATTCCAGTGTTTCCGTAGGCTTCATTGTCATAGCATACGTAGATGAAGTTGGTACCTCGTTCAGCTGCTCCAGATAACGCTTGAATTCCAATATCCACTGTTCCGCCGTCCCCAGCCCATCCGACTACAGTAATATCTTGAAGCTTTCTCGCTTTCAAAGCCGCCACGATTCCCGAAGCTGCCGCACCGGTAGATTCGAACAGTATGTTCTGCAGCGGTACGGCTGAAGAAGTGTAAGGATAAGGACCTTGAATCACTGTCGTACAGCATGCAGGGACAACCATCATGACTTTGTTGCCTAATGCTTTGAAGAGTAGCCGCAAGGAAACGGCTGGACCACAGCCAGCGCATGCTGCGTGACCCTTGAGCAAATATTCTTCTTTTGGAAGTTCTTTTATGGTGACCATCTTGCTCACTCCTTCAGATCGACCCATTCGGTTCCTTTCTCGATTTTGCCGTTGCGCATCCACTTCAAGGATTTCTTGGCGATTTGTTCAATTGTTCCCGCGGTCACGTCTCTTCCTCCCAGACCAGCGATGAAACCAGCAATCAGCGGCTTGTCTTTCTTGTCGAAAACCGCAGCTTTTGCCTCTGAAGCCAGGAACCCTTCCATTCCAAAAGATATGTGACGGTCTATCGTTGAGATCATTTGAACGTTCTCTGCAAGCTTCATAATCTCTTCCATAGGAAACGGTCGATAGACACGCACCCTTGCGGACCCAACCTTCAATCCTTCGTTGCGCATTTTATCAACGGCAAGCTTCGCGTCACTCGCCATGGTTCCCATAGTCAACATTACGAGGTCAGCATCGTCGCACTTGTATTTCTCCACGAGCCCACCATATTCTCTGCCAAAATGTTCGCAGAAGTCTTTGTTTACCTGTGGAATCATCCGTTTGGCGTTTTCCATGGCTTCTTGAATCATGTAGCGAAATTCCATGTAATACTCTGGGGAAACCAAATTGGCATGAGAATAGGGACGATTAACATCCAATTCCCATCCGCATCGGTATTCGGGCAGGTAATCGTCGATTTCTTCTTGGTTTGGAACGTTCACGGGAGCGTAAGTGTGAGACAGGATAAAACCCTCAAGACAAACCATCGCGGGCAAAAACACTCTCTCATTCTCGCACAGCTTGTATGCCTGAATTATTGTGTCGAACACTTCCTGATTGTCAGCACAGTAGAACTGCATCCAGCCAGTGTCCCGCTGAGAAAGTGAATCACTGAAGTCGGGCCATATGCTCCATGGAGCGCCCATAGCACGATTGACAACAGCCATTACAATAGGCAAACGTGAACCTGAAGCCCAATGCAGAGCCTCATGCATGAGAGCCAAACCGTGTGACGATGTCGCCGTGAAAGTCCTGACTCCTGCTGCTGCGGCGGCTATACAAGCAACCATAGCGCTGTGTTCAGATTCCACTCGTATGTATTCGGCATCCATTTGTCCCGTTTCCACAAAATCAGCTATTTTCTCAACGATGGTAGTCTGTGGAGTTATCGGATAGGCTGCCACAACTTTGACTCTTGCGGCTTTTGCAGCGTAGCCTGCAATGTGATTTGCTGTGTCGATTATCACCTGCGCCATCTACTCTTCCTCCCTTTTCATGACTATCGCTTTCGTCGGGCATTCATTTGCACATATTCCGCAGCCCTTGCAGTAATCATAGTCAATTTTCGGAGAATCGTCATCTTGCCTAGTGATCGCCGCGTCGGGACAGTATATCCAGCAGAGTGTGCAACTCGTGCACTTGCCATAGTTGACTTCGGGTCGAAACGTCCTCCATGACCCTGTTTTTCCCATGCTACCCTCGGTCGGAGACGACAATGGCGTGATCGGCATTTCCTTGCGACTTTTTGCGACGGCCATTAGACATCACCATCCCACCATTTTGTCATGCGTTCATAGGCTAATTCCGTTGCCCTCGCATTTCTTTCGCCAGCAGCGCCTGACCAAGTCTCCTTTACGGCTTTCAGCACGCTTTCAAGTTTGACTTCGCCAGTCGCCTTGGCAAAAGCACCAAGAATTGACGTATTAACTACAGGTGAACCAGCGACAACCAAATTGAGCTCAAGGGCAATCCCGGTTGCGTCAACCGTGGCAACCCGCCAGCCACTCAATCCAATTTCATTAGGCTTCTTCGTCGTGTTAATCACAATAATTCCGTTCTTCTTCAGACCCTCAGTCACGTCGACGACCTTGTAAATGTAAGGATCGAGCACTATGACATAATCAGGATTATAGACCTG
>Ga0315274_10003359_pt1 | contig 23823 bp, 17 predicted proteins | sample YL17G02_20_MG_FD_203700 | JGI IMG/M metagenome (GOLD analysis project Ga0315274, IMG submission 203700) | Sediment microbial communities from Yellowstone Lake, YNP, Wyoming, USA - YL17G02_20 | ecosystem: Environmental > Aquatic > Freshwater > Lake > Sediment | place: USA: Wyoming | collected...
TTGAGCTGTCCAATAAACTGGTCAGCCGTTACCTGCTGCGCTTTGGGGACCGCGGGTTTCATGCTCGGCAATTTACCGGAGATGACGCCAAAATACCAGACGGTTTCCCTGACTGTGTGCTTCTCTTCCCTGGAAACCGTGAATCCGTCCGCACCGATCATGTTCTGGACTTTCTTGCCGATGGTTTCGGACAAACCCCGTTTTACCGCTGCATACTCAACAAAAAACCGGTCGTCCTTGAGAAGAAGAACCCCGAAGTTTCCGTCCCGTCCTAAATTTTCAAGGATTGATTTTGTTATCTCGATATATTTCACGGTCTGGCTCGAAGCTTCGCCGATCGCTATGATTCCGACTTTGGCTGTATCGATCTTTGCCGGAATGATAGGCCTCGGTTGCTTCGGCTGGGGAACGGATTTTGGAGTAGACATGAAAAATTGCATGTATACGACAACGGCCAGAACCACCACACCCAAAACGATGATCACCGGGGAAACTTTTTTAGCCTTTCCGGTCCCCCTGCTGGATATTTGACGATCGGCATCTTCCGTTCTGAATTCGGGTTTGATCTCCGATTCGTCAAAGGGATCGAGAGAGGCTCCTGCGGGATCTTCGTCAAAATTAAAGTCGTCTTCCTTTAAAGAGTCTCCCGAAAGACCACTCTCTTTCTTGCCGGAGGGATCTCCGGTCTTTTCCTTCTTGCCAAGCTGCTCATCGTCATCTTCAAAAAGATTAATGTCGACCATGGGTGGTTACCTCCATCATTAATGCTCCCAGCCTAAGGATTGGTTTTTAGGGTTGGATCGCGCTTGAGCGCTAGCCCAATGGATGCGGCGAATCGTTCGGGTGTCTGGACATACGCTTCGGATTGCGAAATCGCCGGAGCGATCGAAATCCGCCGAAATGGATTCAGAATTTCCGTCGATAACATGCCGTTTAATTCGTGGATCATGTCGCGGATCACATCCTGTCCGCTGAAAAAAATACCGTCGAGATCCTCGATGCCCTTGCCAAGCCTGTGTCCGAAAACAAGCCGGCGGAGTTCTTTGATCAGGATTTTATTGATTTCGGACGGATCGGATGTTTTGATTTTGGCGTCCGTTTGGAGCCCAACGCGGTGTGATAGGAAGTATTCGTTCTGATGGATAAATATGAAAACCAGATGTTCCGTCTGAACATCGACCAGAACGACGGTTCCCTTGGGATCGATGTCATAATTGGCCAGGACAGTGCGGACATTCGTGAATAAATCAACGTCGATGTCTTTCAATGTCATCCCGCTGTTTCTGGCAAAAGCCCGCAGCATTTGAACAATTTGCTTGCGAATCAGAACCTGCAGAAAAAGGAGATTCCCGGATGGCGTTGAAAACGGCAGCCGTTGGTACGTCATGACGTAGTTGTCGAGAGGGGACAGAAGGTATTGCTCCGCCTCCCAATTCATCTGCGACTGGATCATGTCTTCGTTCAAACCCAGGGCCACGGGGATTTTCTTTTGGATCACCATGGATCCATTTACGGTGATGGCAATGTCCTTTTCCTTCGTATCGATGGCTTCCGACAACACGGCGAAAGTATTGCCGATTTTTTCCAAAAACAAGGATTCATTCTGAAGGGCGTCCGGATTCAAGGGCGGATTGAAGGGTTTCCAGCCGAGCGCCTGAACGCTTGAATCACGGATGGAAAGAAAGGAGATGAATTCCGGATGAATGGAGACACTTAAAAACGGTTTAATGCTGGTTCCAGCCATTGCGTCCTATCATTGCATTTTAATGTATGGACGGATTTTAAGCAGTTTTTTAGGACCGATTCCTTTGACGTTCAGCAATTCTTCCACTGTTTCGAACCTGCCTTTCGCTTCGCGATAGGACAGGATGCGTTGCGCCATCACCGGGCCGATTCCGGGGATACGCTCCAGGTCGATCTGCGTGGCGAAATTCAACGGAACGGTAAAAAACGATCCGGTTTCGGTTTGATCCTCCCTCGAAATATATCCGCGCAACGACTCCGGATCCCCGTCTTCCCGGAGAATTGGATCCTTGGACGTAACGGGTAAGGGTTGATAATGATCCTGATATATTTTAATCGCTCCACCCGCGAGGAGACAGACGGATAAAAATAAAAGGAATCTTTGTTCATTTCGGGTAAAACCGAACATTTTTATTCTTCTTTTCCCCTTGCGGGAGAGAGTTCCTCATGCCCGCCCAGCTGTTCAAAGAGTTCTCGCGAACCTTTTGAAATCTTTGTGGGTATCCAGACCTGTATTTTCACAAGCTGGTCGCCGGAACCGCTGCCATGAAGATGCGGAATACCCTTACCCTTCATCCGTAATATCTTGCCGGATTGTGTCCCTGGATCGATGAACAGTTTCGCTTTTCCAAACAGTGTCGGCACCTCCACTTCATCCCCTAAAACGGCATGGGGAATGCTGATGGGCAGTTGAAGAAGAATGTCGTCTCCGTGCCGTTCGAATGAAGCGTCTTCCTTTTCCTCAATCACCACGTACAGATCGCCGGGATGACCTCCCTTGGGACCTGCATCACCCTCGCCCCGGAGCGTGAGATAGTTGCCGGATGCGACGCCGGCTGGAATCTTTATATTGATGGAGGCTTCTGTCCGCTTGCGGCCCTGCCCCCCGCAACTCGCACAGGGATCACTGATAATTTTACCCTCACCGCCGCATTGCCGGCAAGCCATGATGTTGACAAACTGCCCAAGAAAGGAACGGCTGACCTGCTTGACTTGTCCGGAGCCGTGGCAAACCGGACAGGTTTTAATTCCGTTGGCGGTCCTAGCCCCGCTGCCGCCGCAATCGGCGCAAAGGCTCATGCGCTTTATTTTGATCTTCTTTTCAGTGCCGGTAGCTGCTTCCTTTAATGTGATCTGGACATGAATTTGGAGGTCATTCCCTTTTTCGGGCCCGGATCGCCCCCGCGATGCTCCAAAAAAATCACCGAATCCGCCGAATCCTTCCATAAAAGTCCGCAAGGCATCGGAGAGATCAAAATCGAATCCTTCAAATCCGCCGGTTCCTCCTCCCTTTAAACCTTCATGACCAAACCGATCATATCGTGCGCGTTTCTCCGGATCGGTCAGCACTTCATACGCCTCGGCGGCTTCTTTAAATTTTTCCTCCGCTTCTTTTTTACCGGGATTGCGATCCGGATGGTATTTCATGGCCATTTGACGGTACGCCTTTTTGATATCCTCCGCACCCGCGTTTTTGGATAGACTCAGAATTTCGTAATAGTCGTGTTTCGTCATGGCGCATTCTTGTCCGCGTTCATCCGCTGACCATTACTTTCGCATGCCGCAGCACATATCCGTTTAATAAATACCCCTTTTCGAATTCTTCAATCACCCTATTGGGTGGGACACCTTCCTTTTTCGATTGAAGGATGGCCTCGTGTTTATCAACATCGAATGTCTGCCCGACAGCTTCCAGCCGAATCAATCCCCTGGATTTTAAAGCCGAATCCAGCTTCTGATAGATTAACTCAATCCCGCTTCGGAATCCGGTAGGATCGATTTTAGAATAGGATTTCAAAGAACGATCAAAATCATCAAGGATTGGCAGAATTGCCTTGATGAGATCCGCATTTGCGGTTTGAATCAAATTCGCCTTTTCCCTTTCCGTCCGTTTCAACACGTTGTCCAATTCGGCAACAGTTCGAAGCAGCCGGTCCCTCAGGCCTTCGTTCTCTTCCAGCGCTTTTTGAAGCAACCTCTTGGGGGAGTCTTCCCCGCTTCCAATGGCAGATCGACCTTTCGTTCCAATTTTTTGTGTCCTTCTTTTCCCCTCTTTCGCGGAATGACGGCCATCCTTGCTCATGGAAAACGAAAAGCCTCCTTCTCGAATTGATTCGCTGCCGATAGCACATGCTAACTGAAGAAACCAGTGACCGTCTGGGCCATGTGCCCGACCAGCGGCAGTAACTTTCCATACCGCATGCGCGTGGGCCCAATGACGCCAATCACGCCATCTTCATGACCCATTTGGTAGGATGCGGAGATGACGCTCAATGACCGCAGCCGTTCATCCGAGTTTTCGGCTCCGATGGTCACGTTGACTCTTTGTGGCTTATCATGAAACAGACCCACCATACCGTCTTTGTCTTCCATAAAGGAAAAAACGCTTTTCAGCATCAAGGGATCGGAAAATTCAGGCTGTGAGAGCAACAGTTGGGTACCCGCCGTATGGATCTCAAGAGGACTTGAAAAATTAAAAAACTCATGCACTGACTTGAGTATTTGCGCAACGACCGCGTGATCCGAAATCAGGCTCGGTTCGAACAGAATCTTGGTCGACTTCTGGATTTCATCGAGAGTCAAACCGCTCAACCGTTCGTTTAGAAGGGAGGCTGACTTGGCCAAATCGGCTTCGCTGAAATTGTCATGCGTCTCAAAAAGTATCGTCTTGACCCGGCGGGGTCGAACGTGCAAGACCATCAATACTTTCTTTTCCGAGAGTCCGATCAACTCAAGCCTGTCAAAAACAGTCCTGGAAATCCAGGGTGTGATCACAACGGCCAACTCCTCGGAAATCTGACTCAATATTATTAAAGCAGCATTCAGCAGGAGCTGGGCATTCCCTTTGGCGTTTTCAATGCTCTCATGAATATGGGATTCTTCGTCGGGATCCATGTCCTCGCGCTTCATCAAACTGTCAACATAGAACCGATATCCCTGATCCGTCGGAATTCTACCGGCCGATGGATGGGGTTGCTTGACGAATCCCACCTCCTCGAGACAGACCATTTCATTTCGAACGGTGGCGGGACTGCAATCAAGCCTGCAATGCTTCACCAATTGATCCGAACCGACTGGCATTGCCGTGCCGATATATCGCAGAACTACCCAGCGAAACAATTTTTTTTGTCTTAGGGTTAAAGTGCTCATTTTTATATTGCTCGAATTTTACTTCATAAAAGTAAATATTTTTTTAATTTAAGTCAAGCTAAAAAAGCCTTCGGTCAGGTATTTAAATGACGACGCAATCCCAACTGACTTCCCAAAAATCCCAGCAAACCTCCCAAAACAATAGGACCCCAAAAAAAGAACGGCATTCCGACGGGATGCAGAGAAAATTTCCAGATGATCAATTTGGCGAAACACCAGAGGACAAATGCGCAGACGATGCCTCCAAGTGATCCTTGAAAAATTCCTTGTATAAGATAGGGACGTCGTATGAAATTTTGGGTTGCGCCGATTAACTTCATGATTTGAATGGATTTGCTTTGTGCCATAATGGTCAGACGAAGTGTGTTGGCCACGAGCAGAAGCGCCGCTGCAAACACAAGCAAAACCAATCCTAAATCGACGAGAAACACAATTCTGCTGTACTTTTCGACCATCCTGTAAAATCGACCATGGTATACCACCTCATTGACAAATCGCTTCTTTCCGATTTCCAAAGCCACGGCATCGGCATGATCGGGAGTGCGGTAGTCTGGTTTCAGCAGAATCTGAAACGAGGGTGGCAGGGGATTCTCTCCCAACAGAGTTCGAGGATCCTCCCCGAACTCATTTGCGAACCGCTCCAATGCCTGCTCCTGCGATATATATTGGATTGAATCGACTCCTTCCATTTGCTGAAGTTCTTGTTTGGAAATTTCAATAGCCTCGGTGTTCAGCGTATTGTCTATGAATACTTCAAGAAACATCTGCGCTTTGAAAGTGCGAATTATCCGGTTCACATTCAAGGTCAGCATCATGAAAAGGTCAAGAAGAATCAGCGTTATGGCGATGGTCGAAACCGTGACGATTGACGCGATATGGGCCCGTCTCAAACCTCTCATTCCCTCCCGGAATGAATAATATAAATTGAGACTCATGACAAAAGCCTTTCGTGTTGAATTCGCATCAGGCGGCCCGGAAACTGTCTTACCAGTTCCTCCCTGTGTGTGGTCATGAGGACTGCTGTACCCTTTCCGTTGATGCGTTTCAGTAGGCGCATGATTTCTTCGGCGGATTCCGCATCGAGGTTTCCTGTGGGTTCGTCGGCGAGCAGCAAAAAGGGTTCGTTTGCCAAAGATCGGGCGATCGCCACGCGCTGCTGTTCGCCGCCTGAGAGATCCTGAACCATGGAATATCGTTTGTGGCTTAACCGTACTTCGGTCAATACCTGGAATACCCGTTTTTTAATTTTCCTCGAGGGACTCCCGGTCGCCCACAGTGCAAAGGCCACATTTTCAAACACGTTGCGGTCTTCAAGCAATTTATAATCTTGAAACACCATGCCGACTTTCCTTCGCAGGTGGGGGATGTCCTTCGGCTCGATGGATTGACTGTTATAATCCGCGACCCTGACCTGGCCCCGGACGGGGAATATGTCCATATGCACCAAGCGCAGCAGCGTGCTTTTTCCCGAACCGCTGGGGCCGACCACGTAGATGAATTCCCCGGGATTCATCGCAAAATCAATCCCAGAAAAAATAGCGTTGTCACCGATCCGGTACCAGACGTTCAACAGCTCGATCATCCTCCCCCCCCGAACCCGTGAAAATGGTCCCATCCCGCAATTGTCAATGGATGGATTTCCACACCCTTCCGTATTTTGATCCCCTCTTCCCGCGATTTCATTTCTCCGATTACCGAGAACATTGCGAATTTCGTTGAGGAGGATCCATTTGCAATCCGATCCAGAATATTGGGATCGACCGTAAAAAGCAATTCATATTCTTCACCGCTTTTCATGGCGAATTGAACAGGAAGCTCCCCTTTTTTCTGCGCCCAAAGCCTTGCCTCTTTGGAGACCGGTATGTTTTCCTCAAGCACCAGGCAACCCAGGGAGCTTTCTTCGCACAAATGCCGTACTTCTGAAGCCAATCCGTCGCTGATATCGATCATCGATGTCGTTTCCATTTCTCGGATCAGTTCGCCTGCCTCTTCCAATCGGGGCCTCGGCTCCAGAAAGCGGGCGATCGAATGCGGATAGGAGCTCGTTGGAATATTTTCCGATTGAAGGACCTCCAGGCCTGTCCTGGCTCCCCCCAATTCGCCGGTCACACACAGCAGGTCTCCGGCCTTTGCCCCGGATCTTCTCTTCTCTTTTCCAGAACGCACTTCGCCGAGAACGGAGACATTGATAAAACTCCCGGAACGGGTTTTAACCGTATCCCCTCCAACCACCGGGCATTTATACCGAATCGCACACCGTGTAATTCCGTTGTATAATGACCGCACGTCCTCCACGCTCCACTGGCTTGGAAGCCCTATGGTCACCAGACAGCAAACGGGGAAGCCCCCCATGGCTGCCACATCGCTCAGGGCAACGGCAAGGGATTTCCATCCCAACGCATCGATTGGTACATAGCGAAGATCGTAATGAATGCCTTCGGTGAGTGCATCGGTGGTCAATAGAAGAGAATATTCCGGGCGCGGTTGAACCAGTGCGGCGTCATCACCGATGCCGAGCAGGATCCGCTCCCCTGGAATCGGACAGATGCTCCGCATGTTCTTGATAAGGCCGAATTCTCCGACTTCGGAAAGCCGCATCAACCCTCCGTCACTTTGACGTAGAAATGTCTTCGTCTCGGCCCGTCAAATTCGCAGAAATACAGGGATTGCCACGTGCCAAGCAGGAGGCGGCCTTCATTGATAATACAACTCAGCGATGGCCCAAACAGGCTTGACTTGATGTGCGCGTCGGAGTTGCCCTCCAGGTGATGAAAATGGTCGTCCATCGGAAACGCCTTTCCTGTCGCAAAGAGAATGTCGCGTACGACGGTCGGATCGGCGTTCTCATTAATCGTCACCGCCCCCGTGGTATGCGGAACCCAAACGAGGCACATTCCTTCGCTCACACCGCTCTCAGCGACGACGGATTCCACCTCCCGGACGATCGAAATCATCTGGATGCGGTTTTGGGTGTTGATGACGATTTCTTTTAACATTTTTATTTAATTTAATCAAGATGCAGCACGAATGCAAATGCATTTTCTAATAACGGAACAAGATCATGTTTTCTGTTCCTTTTTCCTCGCTGCGGGGAAGAGAATATTGTTGAGGATAAGCCGGTACCCAGGACTGTTCCTGTGAAAAGTCAGATCCGTGGGGTTGTCTCCGACAAAATGGTGGTAGTCCTCCGGATCATGCCCGCCCAGGAACGTCCAGGTGCCGCGACCCTGATTTCCGTGAATGTATTTCACCTCGTTTGTTTCCGGTTTCTCTGCAAGTAGAACGACTGAGGGTTTGATTAGTGCTCTCCGGAAACCCGTGGTCTGGCCCATGAAGTTGTGAATGACCGATACGTGATTCTGTGTCAGCATCGCGGGGACCGGATCGAATTTCGCGGAAAAATCAAAAAGCGTGAAATAATCATCGCTCGCCTGCTGCGCGATCACGGGATCCAGGGGTGTCGTGTCAATAACGGAATACTCATAGATCAGTGGATTGGTGAAAATTTCGAACTTTTCAAATGCGAAACAGGATTGGTAATCGATATGTCGCGCATAATCCGGCGCGACTGGGTCACCATCGAACACGACATCGCAGATATCGGTGGCCTCCGCCGAAAGTGCGATATCAAATGAATCCGTTGCCGAGCACATGGCAAATAAAAAGCCTCCTTCCGTCACGTAATGCTTGATCATCAATGCAACTGCAAGCTTCAATTTTGATACTTTTTTGTATCCCAGCCGCTTCGCCTCTCCTTCGTAAAGGCTTTGCTGCTGAACGTACCAATCCGCGTTTCTGTAGCTCCGATAAAATTTGCCATATTGCCCCGTGAAGTCTTCATGATGCAGGTGAATCCAATCAAAATCGGATAGTTTCCCTTCCAATACGGCCTCATCCCAGACCGTTTGATACGGAATTCCTGAGTAGTTCAATACCAGGGTCACCGCGTCGTCCCAGGGTCGCTTGCCCGGTGGCGTATACACGGCGATTTTCGGCGTTTTTTCAAGTTGGATGATTTCCATATTGTTCCGCTCAATCGTCCCATAGACATCCACCACCGCGTTTCCAGAAAGAACCTCCGAATACACTCCTTGCATGCGGCATCGCTTTTCGATGTCCATGCCCCGCGCGCACATGAACGAACCGCCCCTGTAATTTAAAAGCCACTCCACAGGAATACCGCGTTCAAGCGCCCAATACGCGACCCCGTAGGCCTTCAGGTGATCTGTTTGTTTCAAATCCATTGGGATGAGAAGGTTTTGAGCGTGCACGCAGCAAAAGAAAGCAAAAAGCAGGACGACTTTTACCTGTAGGTTCATGGTTTCGATTTCTCCTGCAAAATCTGAATCCGGGTTCGCGACTCCTCGGCGGCCAGGGTATTCGGATATTCCCGTATAATCCTGTCGTATTGATTGATCGCCTCAGCAAAATAACCCGTTTCCTCGTATGTCTTGGCAAGCAGGCTCATGGCTTGGCCGGCTTTCAAATGATCCGGGTATTTTTTTAAAAATAAACTCACCAATGACCGGCATTCCGCATATTGGGTCATCTTCAGCAAAATATCCGCCTGTTTAAAAATGGCTTCCGCCTGAATTCCATTCTCGTTGCATCTTTCTGGAATACTGTCCAATGCCGAAAGGGCTTCTTTTAACCGTTTCTGTTTTTGAAGGAATTCTGCCTGGGCGAAAAAACGCACGCCGTCTGGACAGCGGTCTTGGTATTGCGTGATGAAAATCTTCAATTCCAATGCATCGTTCAGAAGCGGGTCCTGATAAAACGCCGGTTTCAGATTGTCCATGGACAACTGATTTAGCAATTTTTGGGATTCATCGAGTTTGTTCTGATAAAAGTATGTTCGGGCAAGCAAAGCCAATGGTGGAATCCATTTGCCTTCGGATCTCTTTTTTTCAGATTCCAACGCTGCTTGAAAGGCGGACTCAGCAGAGACAAAATTTCCAAGGGCCAAGTCGCATTTGCCCATCTCAACCATCCAGCCGTCATGCTCGGGCGAATGGGGGAATTTGTCAATCAGTATCTTCAGGGTTTGAATGGCCCCGTGATAGTCATCCAAAAAATTCATGCTCAATTGTGCTTTTTTCAGGAGTGCCTCTTTGAAAAAACCGGGATCCGGATTCAGGCCAATCACTTTTTCGTAAAAATGGAGCGCCTCCTTATAGTTTTTTTGCGCTTGACAGCACTTGGCGAGCCCGAAATAAAGCTCGGCCTTCTTTGCAAAATCCGGATATTGGTTCAGAATCTCCCGATAGGTTTTCTCGGCCTCCGGGTAACTTCCCGATGTGCTGGCTTCGTTAGCCAGCTGGAGAAGCGCAATCCCTTTGTTTTTTGTTGCTGCTCTGCCCTCAATGTCTTTTGTTGCATTGAATGCGTCCGAATACTGCCCGGATAGAAGAGCATATTGCACAAACAGCCCGAAAAACCGTTCGTTTCCCGATTGAATATCCGGCATTTTACTGAATATATTGAAGAGTTCATTGGATACGGATTCGTTTTTTGGAAAGCGCGCCAGCCGGCTTTGTACGTGATCTCCCTGATCCGGTTGGCTTCGAAAATATGCCATCAATTCCTTGGCGGCTTTCCCATATTCCGATTGAGTCTCGTGTAAAAACGACAATTCGAGAGCGAAGGCATTTGGCCGGCCGGTCATTTTCCTCCCTTTCGCATAGACCAATACGGCTTCCGACGGAAGCTGCTCCTGATTCATGGCGTCGGCGACGCTGCGATAGACAGCCTCCTCTTTTGGATGGGAGGCAAGCAGACGGTTCCACGCTTCAATCGCCTCTGTTTTCCGGCCCGATCGTGCAAACACGCGGCCCCGCAAGCATGAGGCGTGAATATCCTCCGCATGGTTCGAAAGGCGCTTTTCCACTGCAGCAAGCGCTTCATCGTATTTCTTCATTTTCAGGCAACATTCGAAATACCCTTCCAACACCAATGGATGGTCAGACCGTTGTCGGTTAAGCATTTCATAAATGCTCAATGCCCGGGTCCATTCTCCGGCTTCTTCAAGCGCCCGAGCCGTCTGAATCTGGGCCAGAAGTTCCTGCTCCGTACCGGCCGATGCTTCCACCGCCCTGAACAAAATCGGGAAGAGCAGTATCATTAATTTACACGCTGCCGAAACCATCCTTATCAATCTATTTATTTTCCTTGGCCAATCGTTCGTAATACTTGCGGATCCATCCCTGATATTCGGCGGAAAATCCCTCATTTGACAATTCAAAAAGCCGTTGCTGCAGCCGTTCTGCCTCGGCAGATTTTTTTCCCGTGATCCGTAGGGGACTTTTCCGCTCCGTATCCTTTCCCGTTTTCGCCTTCCTTTGTTTTGATCCTTCATCCTGTTGTTTAAGTGCACGCTGGAAATCCAGCATCCGCGATAAAATGTGTTCCTGCCTTTGAATGGTCCCAGTATCGGCCTTTTCCTTTAACAAATCCCGGGCGACTTTTTCCATGTCTTCCGCCATCCCCCCTAAATCACCTGGCAATTCGGAATGGGTTTGGTATTTCTGAAGAAGCTGTTCCAGCCGTTGGCGGAGGGACTGTTGTTCCGATCCCAGTCTTGGCATACCCGCCCGCGATTCCATGGACAACGTGCCCTGCTCAAGCATCTGCATCAATTTTTGGTTGAGCGCCAATTGCTCCTGTCCCATCTGCTCCATCTGGTCGAAAAAACCATCCATGCCAAGCCCTGAATTCTCTCCTTTTAACTTGGCCATGGCGTTTTGAATCTCGAGTACCGACCGATTCAAAGCACCCATTGATTTGGCTTGACTCAAGGCTGTGCCGGCCCTGTTCCCCGCTTCCAGTTGTTCCATGCTATTTTTAATGTTGTCCTTCGCCTCTCCGATTGCATTTCCCAGGCCGGGTGGAATGGAAAAAGTCTCCCGTGTAAGACGATAAAGGGAGTCCGCCGTCTGTTGAATCCCTGACAGGATTGCATTTTGTTTTAGGGCTGCCCGGGAATTGGTCAGTCCGCTTTCCTTCACGTCAAGCATGACCGTCTCCTGCTGTAGTGACAGCTCTAAAAGCTGCAGAGACGTTTTTATTAAAGTGGCAACCACGCGATCCTTTTGCTGGTTGCTCCATTGCCCTCGGACATTTTCCAGAATTTTCTTAAGCCGTTCCATGGATTGGACCGCTTGTTCGCCTTGCCTTACCCTTTTCTCGGGTGGTCCGGTCTGAATGCTTTCGGTGAGCGTTGCCAACCGATCGGATAATTGTTCACTCTTAAGCGCCTCCATAAAAGACCTATACAAATCACTTGGAAAACCGGGGAGTCCGGATGCGGTCATGGACAGCTTTTCAGCGTCCTCCTGGAAAACCTCGGACTCCCGATGCAGCTTTTGTTCCTGTCTGGATGCCAATAGACGGTCCTTGGTGGAATCATTATTTAAACTCGAATTAATTCTTTTTTGTTGTTCCATCATTTCGGATAGTCGCCCTATTTGTTCTTCCACCTTCTGTTCCGCCTGTAATTTTTTAAATAACGCGACCATCCTGTCAAGCGCTTTAAGAACATCCTCCTGGGTGATCTTGAAATCTTCAGCCGCTTTTTTTAAAATTTCCGAGTCGGCCTGATTTAGGGCGTCCTGCATCTTTTTCATCATGTCATTGATTTCAGGTGAAGCCAGATCCTGAATCAGTTTTCTGAGTTCCTCATATTTTTCCAGGGTTTCCATCCTGACCCAGTCTTCCTTACGGATTTCCTCCAGCATGGTATCAAATCGTTCCGAAAGATTTTCGAGCTTTTGCTGATCTACTTTTTGGTTTTCAATACTATTGAGTAGGTCATTTTTTCGTTCCCATGGAATCAATTGTCCAGTTTTAAGTTCTTCGGAGAGTTGTTCCATGTTCTTTAATAATCCTTGATTTTCCGCAAATATCGTATCCAGTGTCTGGATTTGGTGATTTTGCTCGGTTTCAAGCTTTTGAATGATTTCGACGATGGAGGGGAACCTGAACGAATGGGTCATGCTTCTTCCGTATTTGGGTCCATTCAGCGCATCATTGTCTTCGACTTCAAAATAATAATGGACAACATCTTCCGGAAACAAATTGAGCGATTCGACCTTCCAGAGATGGGAAAGCAGAAGGTTCGCGGACAGAGGGGTCGGGAGGGAAAGTTCAAAATTTACGGTGTCCGTCACCGATTTGGCGTCCGAAGACGGGCTTTCAATGCAGTACCCCATCCGGGCTCTCTTGATGCCATAATCATCATCCCCTTCCAGAACGAGGGGAATCCTCATCGATTGATCCAACTCCGTGGAGGATTCAGGGGCTAATATTTTAGCGGTCGGTATCAAGTCCTGCAGCATACATATGTTGTATCGGATGGGGTGATCATTCAAAATGCCAAAGCGATCCTGAATTTCGATCCAATATAGATCATCCCGATCTATAAAAAATCGCCCTGAAGCTTCATAACCGTTGATTGCCAATTCGATTCGTTTTCCGCTTTGAAAAACCAAGCTGGCCCTCTCATTCCACTTATTGGATTTTATATGTACCTCGACGCGCGAGGCTTTCAACGCCTCGATATGTCCTACATTCCTCTCGTACATCCGCGCCGCCGTCCCGGTGTATGAAGGAGGATGAACCGCGACTTGCAACAATTTCAATTCGGGTCGTTTAAGGACCTCGATGACGTATGTCTCGCTCCGGTAGGTCTCAAACAAATAACTATATTTGAAAGAATTTCGGATCGATGCAATCCGATGCCGGAATGGACGGCGTAGCAAAATTTTCTTTGCTTCCCTTCCCCCTTCATTCACCAGCAGGGTCATTGCAGTGGGCATGGGTCCGTCGCTTTCCACAGAAAACAGCACGGAATCTCCCTCGATGATTCTGATCGTTCCGGGTCTGAAGCGCAGTGTATACGGTATCGGTTTCTCGAAAATCTGGCGTGGATGACACCATCGATACGCGGCGGGCAATAATGAAGAATGAAACAGCAGAAAAAGAAAAGGGACCGTTAAGACAACCGGCATGAAAAGCCTGAGCGAGAACTTGAGCCTCTGTTTGGAAACGGCCGTGTCGAAATCCAGCCCCTCCGCGGCTTCATAAATTTGATCCATTGCCGATTGAGCAAGAATCGGAGATGCCCGATGCTCTTCCTGCTTCTGAAAACGAAAAACCTGGATGGCATTGATCAGGCGGTCACTGATTCCGGGGTATGTCTGTCCGATCCTTTTAGCAAGAATATCGTCTGAAGGCTGATCTGGCAGAAACCAATAGGAAAAGAGCCATCTGCCTGGAAATATTACCAAGACGAGTAGAAAGACCGAGCCGAACATTAAAATAAACAGCCATTTCCATGAAGGCATCAGCCAGAAAACAGACTCAATGGCGAGAAGAGATAAGACAATGCAGACTCCCATGTAAAAAACAAGCAAGACGCCCGCTATAACATTTGTCCGTTTCTCCTTATTACGGAATGCCTTTAGCTTACCGAGAATCCGTTGATATTTCAGATTCTGTGGAATCATTCCAAAATACCTTAATGAGTGAGTGCCCAGACAACGATGTTCGTTCCCATCCGAAAAGCCTCCTGTCTTGTCTCTTCAGGATCCTTATATGTCTGAGGATCTGCCCAACCATCCGAAATATTGGTCTCAAATGTATAAAAAACCATAAGCCTACCATTCTCATCGAACAAACCGAATCCCTGGGGCGGTTTGTTGTTGTGTTCGTGAATCTTGGGAAGACCGTTTGGAAACGGAAACTGGACATCGAAAATACCGTGCGAAAACGGCAACTCAATGAAATCACGGTTCGGAAATACCGTCCTCATTGCGGAACGGAAGTAGGAATCCATCCCGTAATCATCGTCCGCATATAAAAATCCTCCGTGAAGCAGGTATTCGCGCAAACGTGCGGCTTCTTCCTGGCTGAAAATGATGCGACCATGTCCGGTTATAAACAGCAAAGGAAATGAGAAAAGCCTGTCATCATGTAGAAGAACCTCCGATTTTTCTTCGGAGATTTGGAGTGTCGTATTCTCACGGATAAAACGGCAAAGATTGGGCAGACAGACGGGATCGGCATACCAGTCGCCTCCGCCCTTATAATGAATTCGGGCAATGCTCCGTTGTCCGGTTTTCTCTTCTTGATGGGAGTCACGGGGCAGGAAAACCAGCAGAACAAGAAGAGAAAAAAATCCCGTTTTTGTGAACGTTTTCAAATGGACTTTTCCATTTAACAATTTATGCAATAAAAAAGCCCCGAATCAAACCTGGGGCTCCTGATACTCCGGATTTAAAAGCTATATCATGTCTTCCTTTATTTCGATATAAACCGTCTTCTTCAATTCCTCGATCCATTGCTTGCGTAGCTTCTGCATTTTGAAATCAAGAGCTTTGGACTTGAATTCATCGTAATCCTCATCCAAATTGTACCTCCGGATACCCCGTTTGTCGTCCATTTTTACGATGTGAAATCCAAACTGAGTCTGAAAGGGCATGCTGATCTCGCCGATCTTGAGCGTATCTACGGCAGTTTGAAATGACTCGATTTGAATATCATCCAAGGTAAACCATCCGAGTTCACCGCCTTGGTTCTTGGTCGTCGAATCTTCGGAGCATTCCCGGGCGAGACCGTGAAAATCTTCGCCCGCCATTATTCTTGTTCGGATCTTCTCAAGTTTTTGGAGCACTAACTGTTCGTCTTGGCTGCTTTTTTCAATGCGAATCAGAATATGTCGGCAGTTGATTTTATCGCCCCGCTTCTCTATGGCCTGAATAAGATGAAATCCAATCGGGGTTTCGACGATGTCCGAAATCTGTCCTGGCTCAAGCTTAAAAACCGCTTCTTCAAAGCTCGGGAATAAGGTTCCCCTTTCAACGAAACCAAGGTCGCCCCCGCGCTTCGAAGTGCCTGGATCTTCGGACAATTGTTTGGCCAGATCAATAAAATTTTCCCCCTGCTTCAGACGTGCCTGGATGGCATGAATTTTATCAATCGCCTCGGATCGGCTGGCCTCACCTGGCTGTATTTTGATCAGTATTTGGCTTAGTTTTACCATTGGCTTTTTCTCGGGGAGGCTGTCTTTGATAGATTCGTAAAACGCCTCCACATCTCTTCTTGAAACCTGGAGAATCTGGAATTTTTTGCTCTGCAGCTTGCTGACGATCAGCCTCTTCTTGACTTCTTCCCGGTTGTCCCGTTTGATCTTTTTTATCGGTGCGCCAAATTGTGCTTCTACTTTTTCAACCGAACCAAGCTGTTGAATCATGCGTTGGGCGTAATTGTCCAATTCCGTTTCTACCTTTTGATCTTCAACGGTAATGGTATCTTCTTTGGCTTTCGTCAACAGCACCCTTTCATCGATTAAATTCTGGAGGATTTCCCTTTTTAATTTTCCGTATTCGTTTTTATGCTCCAAGGGCTGCAGGCCCATCTGAAGCGCATAATACTGAGCCATTTGATCCAATTCCGACTTCAGCACGATTTCATCGCCGACCACGGCCACCACACCATCGATGATATCCTGGCTGTTGACAAAAACCGCCGGCAGTATCCAAAATAGAAATGGTATTAAAAAGCAATTTCGTCGTCGAATGATCACCAGATACAACTCCACTATTAATAATTAAGGATCAGAATGAACCGACCCAGAACGTTGTGCTGTACTCTCGGCGCTATAAACCTTCTGTTTGTTTTTTAATTGATAAAGCAAATCATAATATACTGCACGCTCATTATTGACGCGTAAGCGCTGAGAAATTTCATCCCTAACCTCTGATAAGTCGCGTGTTTCACCTTTTGCGTGCTTTTTTAATACTTTTATAATATGGTATCCTTGATTGCTTCTCAAGATCGGCGAAAGACCGCCCTCCTGAAGGCCGAAGGCGACCCTCGATAATTCGGGAATCAGATCATTCCTGCCGACAAACCCCATGTCGCCTCCCTTATCGCGGAATGGATCGATGGATCTTTCCCTCGCGACCTGTTCGAACGGCTTCCCGGCCCGGATTTCCTGAAGCGTCAATTCCACATCTGCTTGCGTCTTGTTCATGATGTGAAGCAGGTGTACCTCGTCCTCTTCCACCAGAAACATGGATTTATTTTTTTCATAAAAATCCGATATGTTCGCGTTGTTCAGCTGTATCTTTTCGGCAAAGGTTTTCTCAACTAACTGGTTAATGATATACTGTTTTTCTATTTTTTCCATTTTCCACTTCAGTTCGTCCGTCTTCTCGATCCCCCGCCACCGGGCCTCCTGTACCAACAACTCTTCGTCGATCCAGTTTTCAATGAATTCATTCTCTCTATCGGGATCCAATCCTTCAAGAGCCATTCTTTTTTGAACCTCCTCTCGGGTCAGTACTGCACTCCCCACCTTTGCGGCCATTTGGGCGCTTTCGCCCTTGGAACGGCAACCCGGGTTCGACAAAACCAGGAGGATATAAATGGACGAATACGCTCCCTTAATAATCCATTTCAATTTATTGGGCATTCCAACCCTTTTCCAGAACCGTTTGTTCAATTTGTACCTTAATTTCCCGCTTTTGGGCTTCGAGCCAATCCCGCTCTTTTTCTTTCTGCCGCATCCTGATCAAATCTCTTTTAACCCGTCTATTTATCTTTTCAAAAGGACGCACTTCTTTGTTAATTTTTGCAATCACCTTGAAGACCGAATAGGTATTGTTCTGTAATTTTATCGGCCCACCGGTTTCGCCGATTTTTAGCCCAAAGGCGACTTCGCTAATCTGGTTGTACTGCATGCGTGTAAACGGTTCGAAGATGCCGTTTTTCTCCTTCATTCCCGGTCGAATTGTGTACTGCGCGGGATATCGCGCCAAATCTTTCCGTTTTAGAGTGAGATTCTTGATTCGCTCGGCAAGCGACAAATCATTCACCAAAATTTCCTGAATACGAACCATCTCAGGGCTGGAATAAAGACTGTCTTTGTGACTTTTATAATACGATTGGACTTCTTCCGGATTCGGTTCACTCGTTTGATAAATGTATTTATTATTAAGCCTCTCAATCATCGCTTTTTCACGGAAATTGGTTATATAGGTATTGACCTTATTATCTTTGTCCAACCCTTTTTGCATTGCCACATTCGTGAGAATATCATTCTTTACAAATTGATCGATATACGATTTAATGGTTTCCTTATTGCGCATCGGAATGCCCATCATCGTGTAAATACTTACAATCCTTAGAGCAAAATCCTTGACTTTCAGCTCGCCTTTGCCGTATTTCACGAGTATCATTGACTGGATATCGGCCGGAAGGTTGTTCAAAGTGTCCACAAGCTCTTCTCTGTAAAAAGGTTTGGAGTTTTTAAAAAAAGCCGCCAATGTGTCAACCGATTGATCAATCCATGTGAATCCGATATTCTTTTTCTGGCGTTCCTCAAAAGCCTCGGCCAGTTTTAATATTTCCGCCTTCCGTTCGCGAACCAACAGGCTTTGGATTTCATTATGCGCTTTCTCAAAGGGTTTTCTTTCTATTGGACGAATCTCTTCAATCCTGATAATGTTGAATCCCATCGTATTTTTGATCGGCTTTGACACTTCTCCGGTTTTCATTGTAAAAGCGGCGTTTAATACTGGATCGTTGCTGCGAGTATATCGGACATTCCCCAACATGCCGCCGTTGATGGCGGAATTCTCATCATCAGAAAATTGTCTGGCCAATTCCGAAAACGATTCACCTTTTTGAATCTTTTTAAAAACGTTCATGGCTTTGGTTTTAATACTGTCTTCCTGAATTTGAGACAAGGGAGGCCGAAATTTGAACTGGATGCTTCTAACCAGAACCTCTTTCCCTGTTTTGACATAATAATTACGAATATCCGTCTCCTTCACGGCTGGCTCTAAAATTACTTTTTCATAAAGTCTACGCAATAACAGGCGCTGCTTTTCGGGTTCAACCTTGGCCTGGACTGTCGAGTCTTTGTCCAAACCGAGCCGATAGGCAGCAATTATTTTGATGCCTTCTTGGATCATCTTCTCCAGATGTTTTTGATAATCCGTAAGCGTGGGTTTGGTGCCGCTGGGCACTTGATTGTTCTTTTCAAAATCATTTTTAAGTTCATTTAATGTAATTGTTCTTTCTTTTCCGATCCGCGCGACAACCGGATCATTTTTCCCGCATCCGGAAAGCATCATCAGAGAAACGATGGAGAATCCAACAAGCCACAACCCGTTCTTTTGCATACAGCCTCCGAAAAATCCGTAAATATGGTTTCGAAAAATATAGTAAATCACCCCAAGCTTTGCAACACTTTTTTAGCTTCTGAAAGAACGTCCACTCCCGACAGTTTCGCTTTAAGGCCGAATCCGCCTTTTTGAAGAAATTGAATTGGCACAACAGCTGATTTCATGATTACACGAAGGCGTTCAGAAAAATGTTCCTGTGTGGGAAAACGATCAATCCATTGTTCATCAAAGTACAGCTTTAATTGTCGCGTCTCTAAAATCACCTTCTTCAATCCCAGCTTTTCACCCAGCAACCTCAACCTGGCTGCTTCCAGCAAACGAATGGTTTCTTGCGGGAGCCTGCCGAATCGATCGACCAGTTCTTTCTCAAATTTTTCGATTTGAATAGTATCCTGAAATGAAGCCAAGCGTCGGTACAGGTTTACCCGCATGCTCTCGTCCTCAATATAAGTTTCAGGCAGATAGGCGTCTAAATCAATATCCACCTGACACTCAATCTTCGGGTTGCTCTTCTCCTCTATGCCGACCTCTTCATGCTTGATTTCTCCGACAGCTTCTTCAACGAGTTTAATGTAGAGATCATAGCCCAATGCGTCCATATTGCCGCTCTGGGCCAATCCAAGCAGGTTCCCGGCTCCGCGGATCTCAAGGTCGCGCAGTGCTATTTGAAAGCCGGATCCAAGTTCTGTAAATTCTTCAATGGTCCGGAGTCTTTTGATCGACTCCTCGTTTAATAACTGGAATGGCGGAGTAAAAAGGTAAGCATATGCTTGATGGTCAGATCGGCCGACGCGCCCGCGAAGTTGATAAAGTTGGGCCAATCCCATGTGATCGGCCCTGTTGATCAGCAGTGTATTTACGTTGGGGAGATCAAGACCTGATTCAATGATCGTAGTGGAAACAAGGCAATCATATTTCCCATCATCGAAATCAAACATGACCGCTTCCAAATCGTTTTCATCCATCTGTCCGTGCGCTACCGCCAGCCGGATTCCAGGAACAAGACGTTGTATCATCTCAGCCACGGCATGTATGGATTTGATCCGATTATGAACACAGAAGACTTGACCCCCTCTAGCCAGCTCGCGACGGATGGCATCTTCGATAATTTCTTCTGAAAACGGAAGCACTTCTGTTACGATAGGACGCCGGTCTTTGGGAGGAGTATTGATGATTGACATGTCCCGTATCCCCATCATGGAAAAATATAGGGTTCTCGGGATCGGGGTTGCGGTAAGGGTCAGCACATCAACGCTCTTTCTAATGGTTTTTAGCATTTCCTTGTGTTTCACGCCAAACCGCTGTTCCTCATCTATGATAAGAAGTCCCAGGTTCTGAAAACTCACATCCTTGGACAGTATTCGGTGAGTACCGATGAGAATGTCGATCTGGCCCACTTTGGTCTTTTCTAAAACGGATTTTTGTTCCTTCGGACTCCGAAAACGGGAAAGCACTTCAATCCCCACCGGATATTGGGACAACCTCTCGCAGAACGTTCTATAATGTTGCTGAGCAAGAATAGTGGTGGGAACCAGGACCGCTACCTGCTTTCCGTCTGATACGCATTTGAACGCAGCCCTAATCGCGACCTCTGTTTTACCATAACCGACGTCTCCACAAACCAGTCGGTCCATCGGTTGGGATCTTTCCATGTCTGCGCGGACATCATCGATTGCTTTTGCTTGATCGGGTGTTTCATCATAGGCAAAACTCGCTTCAAGCTCCTTTTGCCAGGCCGTATCGGGAGGGAAAGCGTATCCGGGAAGCGCCTGTCGAGTGGAATATAAGTCAATCAATTCCCTGGCAATTGCTTTGACGCTTTCCTTTGTCTTGTTTTTCAGTTTTTCCCAATGAACACCACCTAATTTGCTTAATATCGGGTTGACACTGTCTCGTCCCCGATATTTTTGCACTCGCTCCATTTTATCAAGGGGTACATACAATTTGTCTCCGTCCTGATAAACCAAAGTCAGGCACTCCCGTTCCACATCCCGGACATGGATTTTTTCAAGTCCTGTGTACTTGCCGATTCCGTAATCCACATGTACCACAAAGTCGCCCGGATTCAAGGACGACAATTCCCGGATAGGCACCCCTTCTTTAAAACGCTCACGCCTTTTCTTGCGAAAACCTTTACCGAAAAGATCGTTTTCAGCATAAACGACAGTATCAGCATCAGGAAGTGAGAAGCCTTTTTTTATCGGGGTTATTACGATTTGAATTTTTTCGCTTGGCTCATCGGTCAATTGAAGCAAGTCTGCCAGACGATCTCGCTGTTTTTCATTTTCACAGGATATCCATACATTTTTTTGAACATCCGAAAATGATTCCAATCCCGCACGAATTTCAGCTGAATGTACTCCCAATCGATGAACCGGCTGTCCACCAAAATCATGAATCGCTTTGGATCCTGAAAGCGTATGGTAGAAAACGGTCGATAATTGGTTAAAATAGGTCTCGAGTGTTTCTGGATCAATAATGCCTTTTTTATCCCGTTGTCTCTCCCTTTCCGCTTCGGCAAGTACTATTTCGGGATCTTCAACAAATAGCAGCCTGTTTGGGGGTAAATAATGGAAAAGCGATGTTGTCTGGTCTCTAATTGATCCAAGTGTCGGAACGATAACCAATTCTTGGGATTTACCCGTTGACAACTGAGTAGAAATGTCAAATGTCCGCAAAGATTCAATGGTATCTCCGATGAATTCAATCCTGTGGGGGAGTTCTCCTGTATAAGGGAAAACATCCAGGATCCCCCCCCGTAGACTGATTTCTCCTGGAGCCTCAACGATGCTTTCTCGGGAATACCCATATTCAATTAACTTTTTCACAAAATTGTATAAATCCAGCTCAAGACTCTCAGCCAGACGGATTGTGGAATTGACCAGACTCTCCGGTGGTGGGATTCTTAGTAGAATACCTTCGGCTGTCGTGACAACAACTTTCAGTTTGTTCGCCTGTAAATCGCGAAGAACTTCCATCCGCATGCCATTTTTTCTTGGATTGAGTTGGGCGGGTTCAGCTTCATCTCCTTCGCCGCCAGGGAAAAATCCTGTCGAACCATCTCCCAGCAGCAGATCCACTTCGTCGTAAACCCATTCCGCTTCTTCTCGATTCGCGAATACGGCCAAAATAGGAATGTTCAAATTGCCGAATACCATTGAAAGAAAAAGGGTTTTTAACGAACCATTCAGCCCTCGCAAATGGATGGAATTTCCCTGGACCAAAGCCGTGTCTATGCCTTTTTCTTGAACGTTTTCCCAGAGCTTCGCTTTTATTTTATCGAGAGACATAAATTAATAATTATTTTATTATTATATAATGGTTTTTAGGGTCACAATATTTTTATAACCACAACACAACTATCGTGCAATACAAATATTTCAGGAAACGGATTATACGGCAATACATTACAGGATATTGTATTGCGAACTCGACTGTCGGCTTTGAGTTGTTGTATCTCGTGATTTACGCATTTCCCCTTGATGGCAATTAAATGCCCTCCTTCTTTTTTTAAACAGGCCTTGCCCCAGCGGACAAGTAACTTCAAATCCGCCACGGCTCTGCTAATGATGATATCAGCTGGTTGAATTTTATTGTTGAGGGATTCAACTCTCTCGGGTATCGTCACGGCATTTTTCAAATTTAAAATCCTGACAATTTCTTCCAGAAAGACGGCTTTTTTTTGTGTGGCTTCGACTAAAACCAGGTCCAAATCTGATCGTATTATTTTCATTGGTAACCCAGGAAATCCCCCCCCTGTCCCCAAATCCAGTATGCGACTTTCATTTGGAAAATCAAAAACCGTTAATAAGCCGATTGATTGAAGAAAATGTCTGGTCACGATACGAGGTTCATCATTCTTCGAAATTAAATTTGTTTTTCGGTTCCATTCGAGTAAACATGATTGGTACATACGAAAACGATCAATGACCTCATCATTGACAAAGACCCCTCGGCTTAATAAAGCATCTCGAATTAAATCGACAGGTTCCACGTGGAACAATACTCCTTAAGAAGATTTGGTTAATAGAATTGCTAAAACGGAAATATCCGAGGGTGACACGCCAGAAATTCGAGCGGCCTGCCCGAGTGAATGCGGCCTTATTTTTTGTAACTTTTCTCTTGCCTCTTTTGAAAGGGCTTGAATTGAGAAATAATCAAATGCTTCAGGTAATCGCTTTTCTTCAAGCCGTTTGTATCTTTCTACTTGTTCCGTCTGTCGTTTTAAATAGCCCTCGTATTTGATTTCGATTTCAACTTGCTCGGCAACCTCACGTCTCAAGTCTCCAAATACATTTAAAAGACTTTCTACTTCTCTGATAGCTATTAAGTTTTCAAGACCAATATGGGGTCGTAAAAGAATTCGATAAATGCTCTGGCGCGATTCGATCGCGGCTGAATTTAAATGATTCAAAATAGGATTAATCTCTTGAAGATTCGGTTTTATCCCTTTTATTGAATCCAAACATTGGTGAATCAGGGTCTCCTTAAGTTCGAGTCGTTCAATCGCTGTTTTGGATAATAGTCCAATTTTATGTCCATAACGCATTAATCTTCGATCTGCATTATCCTGCCGGAGAAGAAGACGGTATTCTGCGAGTGATGTAAATAGTCGGTACGGTTCATCTGTGCCTTTGGTAATTAAATCATCAATCAGCACGCCGATGTATGCGTCTGATCGATCAAGAATAAATGGCTCCTCTTCTCGGATACTATGTACAGCATTGATTCCGGCAATCAA
>Ga0315274_10003360_pt1 | contig 23820 bp, 4 predicted proteins | sample YL17G02_20_MG_FD_203700 | JGI IMG/M metagenome (GOLD analysis project Ga0315274, IMG submission 203700) | Sediment microbial communities from Yellowstone Lake, YNP, Wyoming, USA - YL17G02_20 | ecosystem: Environmental > Aquatic > Freshwater > Lake > Sediment | place: USA: Wyoming | collected...
CACCCGACATCGGATATCATATCCAAGATGTTGTTGTTGACAGCGTCTCCCAGGGGGCCATCAGTTCTTACACGTTCTTTGCTGTGGCTATTGATCATTCGATTAGTGCCTCGTTCGCTATTGATACTTTTACGATTTCTGCTTCTGCTGGTTTAGGTGGTTCTATTTCACCGAGTGGATCGGTAATCGTGAATTATGGTGATAATCAGGCTTTCACGATCTCTGCTGATGCTGGATATCATATCGAAGACGTCCTTGTGGACAGTGTCTCTCAGGGAGCCATCGGTTCTTACACGTTCTTTGGTGTCGCTGCAAATCATACGATCAGTGCATCTTTCCAGATCAACACCTATACAATTTCTGCTTCTGCTGGTGCAGGTGGTTTAATTAATCCGGTAGGCAGCATCTTGGTTGTTCATGGTGCGGATCAGGGGTTCACGATCACTGCTAATGCTGGGTATCATATCCTTGATGTCTTGATTGATGGCGGTTCAGTTGGTGCTGTCTTCTCGTACACCTTCACCAATGTTGTTGCTGATCATACCATTCAAGCACAGTTTGCGGAAAATCCTTTGAGACTGTGGATGCCATTTAACAATAATACCCTCCCTATCCCTGACGCATCAGGTTACGGCAATGTGGGTACATTGAACGGGGCGTCCTGGCAGTCTATCTATGGAGGCGCCTATAGCTTCGACGGTTCAAACGACTATATCAGTGTCGCAGATAATCAGTCTCTAGATGGGAGCGGCTTATGGACAAAACTGTCCATCGAGTTCTGGGTTCGGCCAGACTCGGCGACCCCGTCTGCACAGAGGATTCTGAGGAAGGGGCCAAGCTCCGGGACTGGGGTGAACAGTTACCAGATAGGTTTCCAGACTACAGGTGCGCGCCTGTACTTTGATGTCTGGCACCCGAATAGCGCCGCGAATGCGTATTATGAGGTTGAGTACACTACGACGTTGAGTGCAGCGATATGGTACCATGTAATCTGTGTCTACGATTCTGCTGTTGGTTCAAAGATTTATGTCAACGGTGCTGATGTTGGCGCTATCTATAAACAGGGGGTTTCGTCTGGGGCTGTTTGTGAGAGCCATGTGCAGCCGCTCTATTTAGGGTGCAGGTATACTACTGTGCCAGCGCAATTCTTTGACGGACGTATTGATGATGTTCGGATATATTCTGAGGCGCTTACGCCAACGGTTATCCAGCAGCACTATGACTCAACAATGACCGTGCATGCGAATTACACCCTTGCAGCTACCGTCATCGGTAGCGGTGTGGTTACGAAGACGCCGAGTTTGCCGACGTATGCGTATGGTTCGCAGGTTCAGCTGGATGCTGCACCTTCAACTGGCTATGAGTTCGCTGGTTGGAGTGGTGATCTCTTAGGTAGTGCAAACCCTGCTGCCATCACTATGGATGGTAACAAAGCAGTCACCGCGACCTTCACAATCAATCAGTATACGATCACTGCAACCGCAGGAACGGGCGGAAACATTGCTCCCAGCGGGTCTGTAATTGTGAATTACGGTGAAGATCAAACTTTCACGATCACACCCGACATCGGATATCATATCCAAGATGTTGTTGTTGACAGCGTCTCCCAGGGGGCCATCAGTTCTTACACGTTCTTTGCTGTGGCTATTGATCATTCGATTAGTGCCTCGTTCGCTATTGATACCTTCACGATTTCTGCATCTGCTGGGACTGGTGGGAGTATCTCACCGAGTGGTTCTGTTGTTGTGAATTATGGTACTGATCAAGGCTTCACAATCACTGCTGATGCAGGGTATCATATCCTGGATGTTGTTGTAGACAGCGTCTCTCAGGGAGCCATCGGTTCTTACACGTTCTTTGCTGTTGTTGCAGATCATACGATCAGCGCTTCTTTCGCAGTTGATACTTTTACGATTTCTGCTTCTGCTGGTTTAGGTGGTTCTATTTCTCCGAGTGGTTCTGTTGTTGTGAATTATGGTGATGATCAGGCTTTCACGATCTCTGCTGACACTGGGTATCATATCCTGGATGTTGTTGTTGATAGTGTTTCTCAGGGAGCTGTCAACTCGTACACATTCTTTGGTGTTGTTGCAGGTCATACGATCAGTGCTTCGTTCGATGTTGATACCTTTACGATCATTGCTTCTGCTGGTCTTGGTGGGAGTATCTCACCGAGTGGATCGGTAATTGTGAATTATGGTGATAATCAGGCTTTCACGATCTCTGCTGACACTGGGTATCATATCCTGGATGTCTTGGTTGATGAGGGCTCTGTTGGTGCTCTTTCATATTACAACTTCACCAATGTCCAAGCAAATCATACTATCAGCGCCACCTTCACAATCAACCAATACACCCTCACTATAAACACGGTTGGTTCTGGATCAGTGGCTTTATCTCCACTGGGAGGCGTGTATGATTATGGTACATCAGTCACCCTTAATGCCACCGCAGACCCAAGCTGGTCTTTCACTGGATGGTCTGATGATTTAACTGGCAGTACTAACCCGGAGAGCATCACCATGGATGGTGATAAAACAGTTACTGCTACTTTCAATAAAAATCGATATAACATCATCATCACTTTAACGGAAACTGGAGGAAAAATCGATACTGTTATCTTCGGTGAGAGACCTGATGCTTCCGATGGTATGGACAGTTATGATACACCAAAGCCTCCAGCACCAAATCCTCCATATATCAGGGCATTTTTTAATACAACTTTTCCGGTACCACATCATGAGTTATACGAAGAGTATAAACATTATCCTGGAGATTCTAAAATATGGTATTTCAAGGTGAAATACGATAATACTTCAGGTGTTGGAACAACGATTACTATTACGTGGAATAAAACCAAGGTAGATGAGAGTGAATATGATTCTGTCAATTTAATGAGAAAAGGTCCGTTGAATTCGACATGGTACATTGCAGCTGATATGTTAAATCAAAATAGTTTTTCCTATGTGCAAGAATCCTATGAGTTCCCCCCTGGATCAGGCACTATTTACTGGATATTAACTGATGTGTTCAAGATTATCTGTTCTTAGCTTCATTAATTTCGACGGAAAAATGGGTAACAAGTGTCCAACATGATTAATATACTATTTTTACCATAGAATAACAAGGTATAAATATCCCGTAGTTATCTAATTCCGTTTCAAATAAGGTGGAAGATAGATATATATACTGCTGGGGAGCGAAAAAGTTATGAAACAACATCATGATGTAACATTAAGGTTATCTCGAACCATAGTGATTGTTTTAACAGGTTGTATGCTGTTCATTATGGCTTCCACTATCACTGCAGACCCTCAGTACCCGCCAAATGAGTATGTCATACCACTTCAGGATCAGTGGAATTTAATTACTGTACCGGTGAATGCATCGATTGCGAAGGACCAGATTATCATTCGAAACAATAGTATTGACTATAACTTTACTGAAGCGGTCAACCATGGAATTATTGTTGGAACGCTATTTGGATGGGATCGAGAAAATCAAACATATTTCATCGCAAATGACCTCGGGTTTGAACCCGGAAAAGGGTACTGGCTGTGGGCGTATTACCCATGTTCCCTTATCATCCACAGCGATGTGAGAGGGGACGGATATATCACCAAACTCCAATCACAATGGAACATGATGGGGCAAACCTATGACTCATCCCTTGCCCTGAAAAATCTCCGTGTTCTGTATAATGGCACATCGTATTCCTGGGCGAACGCAACAACTGCAAACAACGAAGAAGGCCATCCTCTCCTCATAGTATCTCTCTTCAAATGGGATGGCGCCAACCAGTGGTACGATTTAAGCACTGGATTTACACCTGGTGAAGGCTACTGGATGTATGCGTATCACAACTGTAGCGTACGACAGGTGATTGACGCCCCGGTAATAATTGATAACTCTGCAGACACTGCAGGGACTGGGAACAGTTACGTCTGTAACGCGTCTGTGTCTGATTCTGATGGTGTCAACGGCGTCTGGCTTGAGTACTGGTATGCGGGTAGTCCTCATTCTTTTGTTGAGATGAATACCACGGGTGTGAACAGCTATTATCAGAAGGTACTTGCGATTCCCTCTGCCTCGTTAGATTCTCTTCATTATATCATCGCTGCGAATGATACAAAAAATCACTGGAATACGACTAGTGAACAGATAGTGGTTGTGACGGATGATGACGCACCCGTGATTACAAACGTGCTTGCCTCACCATCCTCAACATCACCAGGTGGTTTCGTCAACATTAGCGTCGACGTCACTGATAACATCGCAGTCAACACCGTCCGGCTCCATCTCACCTACCCGGATCTCTCCATAATAACTATATCAATGAACAAAAAGAGTCATTACTACCTGAACCAGTCGTATACCATGGGTGGCACCTACGAGTTTTTCATCTGGGCAAATGACACAAGTAGCAACATTAAAACCAGCTCGGTTCACACGTTCACCGTCACTTCTTCTATCACTCATACGATTACCGCATCAGCGGGTTCTGGAGGAGCCATTACCCCCAGTGGTGCGGTCGTTGTCAATCACGGAGGTTACAAGAACTTCACCATCACGCCCATCACTGGATACCGTATTCTTGATGTCATCGTCGACAGCGTTTCTGTCGGCGCAATGCCGTATTACAACTTCACCAATGTCATCACCAATCATATTATTAGCGCGTCATTTACCACACAGTCGAGTAATAATCCACCGGTGTTTGGTGCACCGTCTCCGGTGAATGGTTCTACGGGGAACTGGAAGAGTGATGATATAGCTCAACCTTGGATTACTTGGAATATTCCGATCAACGATCCTGAGGGAAATCGATTCTCATGCACCATCCAATGCAGCAACGGACAAAGTACTAGTGGAACTAATCTATTCAATGGGTCCGTGTATCTTGCTCTCTCTATACTTATTTATTCAACGACTTACAAGGTTTGGGTGAATGCGACCGATCCGACTGGTAGTGGGCTGTATACTCGCGGATGGTATACATTTACAACGCGAAGTAGTGGAAATAATCCACCGGTCTTTCAACGTGCGCCTTCTCCAGCGAATGGTTCTACGGGGAACCTGTTGAGTCTCTCCTGGAGCATCCGGATCAATGATCTTGAGGGGAATAACTTCACTTGGACTATTCAATGCAGCAACGGACAAGTTAATAGTAGCACTGGTGCAGTGAAGAACGGAACAATGCGTCTCGCTCTCTCTGGGCTTGCTTATTTAACTACCTATAAAGTGTGGGTGAATGCGACCGATCCAGCTGGGAGTGGTCTCTATATCCGCAGATGGTTTACGTTTACGACGAAGGCGAATGGTCCGCCGGTTTTTGATACGCCGTCTCCGACGAATGGTTCTGCTGGGAACTCGTTGAGTTTCAGTTGGAGTATTCCGATCAATGATACTGAGGGGAATAGCTTTAATTGTGTGATTCAGTGTAGTAATGGGCAGTCTGCGAATGCGAATGGTGCGTCAGATGGGACGAAGTCGTTGTCGTTATCTGGGTTAACACTTTCAACGACGTATAAGGTGTGGGTGAATGCGACTGATCCGACTCCTGTTGGGAGTGGTCTGTGGACTCGCAGATGGTTTACGTTTACGACGCAAGCAAGTGTTAGTAATAATCCACCGGTGTTTGGTGTGCCTTCTCCGGTGAATGGTTCTACGGGGAACCTGTTGAGTCTGAGTTGGGGTATTCCGATTAATGATCCTGATGGGACTGTTTTCTCTTGGACTATTCAATGCAGTAACGGACAAGTTAATAGTGGGACTAATACATTCAATGGGATAAAATCACTGTCCCTTTCTGGGCTTACATATTCAAAGACGTATAAGGTGTGGGTGAATGCGACTGATCCTACCGGCAGTAATGTGTATACAAGAAAATGGTATACCTTCACCACAGAACCATTTATTCCTATTAGTATTCCAACGTTAAAATGGTCAATATCTTCACAAGTTGGTGTATCTGAGGTCGGTCCTTTAGCTGCCGATCTTACGAACGATGGTCAGATGGAAATCATACGATCCGGGGGCGGCGGTATTGCCGTCTATAATGGAGCAACTGGTGCTCTTGTATGGATGAAATCAATGACGATGTGGAGCAATCATACTCCAATGGAAATCATTGATCTTAACAAAGATGGTATTCTCGAGATTATCTGCTCATATCAAACTGGAACTATGGCCTTGCATGGGAACGACGGCTCAGTCTATTGGTACAATCCAAATGCACCCTTAGCCGATAAATATCCAGTTGCTGGTGATATCAATGCGGATGGATACCCTGAAGTATTCGTTGCTATGATTGGGCGGGTAACTGCTCTTACGCATGATGGAAAGATTTTCGCCTCAACATATACGTATTGGCCATGTTGGGGTGGGCTCTCGCTTGGGGACACGAATCATGATGGTGTTTTTGAACTCTACTTAAATGAGAGAAATTTAGGTTATGATGGAAATATGGTAGGTAAAGGAGTTAGAGCCTTTTGGGCATCGAATCTCACGGAACGATGGAGTCATCCAGAAATGCTCTCGAGCAGTCATTGTCCAACACTTGTTGATGTGAACAAAGATGGGATACTTGATGTTGTCTCCCTTAATCAAAGAGGAGGCATTGCTGTATTTAATAGTGCTGATGGAAGCGTAATCAACAAAACAGATCGTATCCCTGGACTATCATGCCATTCGCAACCAACGATTTATGATATCGACGGCGATGGAAACCTAGAACTCATTGCCTGTAAGGAATCGCGACCGGTCGTCTGGGATCTCTACAGCTGGAAACAAGATGCAATTCTTGAAATAGTTTGTAACGAACCACCAGCCATCGCTGATATTGATAGTGATGGGTTCGTTGAAATTCTCGCTTGTAACGAGTCGAATATATCAATCTACAATCATAACTATCAGTTCAAAGGATCCATACCCCTGGGTGATACTGGTTCCGCGGGCATGGCGATGATTGTAGCACAAGATGTTGATAACGATGGCTTACTCGAATTAGTTTTAAACCGACATGATCGACTGTATGTCTATGATACTGTAGGAGCGGCACCAACACCCCGAGCGTTATCGCAATCGAATCATTACAGTCAACTTCGTGGCAGATCCCCCTACTTTAAAGAATACGGGCCATTGGCACCTATTATCAAGGATGAAAAACCTGCGAACGGAGCTTCCAATCAAATGCTTAACCCACAACTATCTGTTTACGCTTTTGATTATCAAAACAATCTAATGAATATCGTCTTTAGAACTAATGCATCAACAGGAATATGGCATACGATTAAAAACGTATTTAATGTTCATGAGGGAACCTACACTGCAAATCCAACGGAGATGAACGCGGTTGGTACCCCGTATTGGTGGAATGTTACCGTCACTGATTCTACCGGAGCAACAAGATCCAAAGTATTCAAATTGACTACAAATACAGAATCATCCTGGTGGAACACGGCATGGTTATACCGCAAAGAAATCAACATTAATCACACCAAAGTCGATGCAAACCTCAAAAACTTCCCTGTACTCATCAACCTCTCCTCAAATGCAGACCTCGCTGCTCACACACAACCTGACGGTGACGACATCGTCTTCACTGATGCCCAAGGGAATAAACTAAACCATGAAATAGAATTATATAGTAGTAGCACCGGTCGATTGGTCACCTGGGTGAACGTCACCAGTCTCTCCTCGACAACCGATACCAAACTCTACCTGTATTACGGTAATGCTCTCTGCAGCAGCCAACAAAACCCCCAAGGCACCTGGAATGCCGATTATCTCATGGTTCATCACATGAATGAAACAGGGAATATCATTGATTCCACCTCCCATGCGGTGAATGCGGTTAACTACGGGACAGCCACCGAGTCGAACGGTAAAATAGACGGCAGCCGATACTTTGACAGTACCGCGGACCGGTACGACTTCGGGGCTGCATCCTCATTAAACCCCGGGCTCAGCTCGTGGACGATCTCCCTGTGGACAAAAACATCGTACGTGAATGGAGTGAATATTCTGCAGAAATATGGTTCCAACGCAGGATTTTTCCTGAGGATGTATGATAGTGTTGGCGGCAATAACTACTTCCAGGTAAGTGACGGGCTCAAGAACACCTACCGGTTTTTGGATACGAATTGGTCTGATGACAACTGGCATTACCTCACTGCTGTTATCGACCGGAACACCAACACACTTAATGTGTACCTTGATGGTGTTCTGCATAATGGTGGTGGCTTGGGAGATATCTCTAGTTTTGGTAGTATAACTTCCACAGAGAGTTTCCTGTTATATGGCGGAACAAATGGGAGACATGACGAGTTCACAATCTCTACAGTGGTACGAAATACCAGTTGGATTAAAACCTGTTATAATAGCCAAAACAATCCCGCGAGTTTTTACCAGATCTATCCCGAGCAACCTCTTCCACCATAACCACCATTAGTCACGAATACACAGTCAATCGATGGAACAACCAACATACAGTAACAAAATTATCGAATACACTTTTAATTCAACCCGAGAAAATACAATTTTGACACTCTCTTTGAAATGTGCAAAATATTCCCTAACCACAATTACCAAAGAAAATTTTACATTATCATCGAATTAGTACTAAAATCGAACAACTCAGACTACCAAGAGTCTTTTTTACCAAAAAGGGTAACAAGTGTCCAACATGATTAATATACTATTTTTACCATAGAATAACAAGGTATAAATATCCCACATCTATATAAATGAGTTTCAAAAAAACAGTATACGGTGGATGTAAATACAGGCCGGGGAGCGAAAAGTTATGAAAAAACATCATGATGTAACAATAAGGTTATCTCGAACCATAGTGATCGTTTTAACAGGGTGTATGCTGTTCATTATGGCTTCTACTATCACTGCTGACCCTCATTACCCGCCAAATGAGTACCGTATACCACTTCAGGATCAGTGGAATTTAATTACTGTACCGGTGAATGCATCGATTGCGAAGGACCAGATCACCATTCGAAACAATAGCATTGACTATAACTTCACTGAAGCGGTCAACCATGGGATTATTGTTGGAACGCTCTTTGGATGGGATCGAGAAAATCAAACATATTACATCGCAAATAACCTCGGGTTTGAACCCGGAAAAGGGTACTGGCTGTGGGCGTATTACCCATGTTCCCTTATCATCCACAGTGATGTGAGAGGGGACGGATATATCACCAAACTCCAATCACAATGGAACATGATGGGGCAAACCTATAACTCATCCCTTGCCCTAAAAAATCTCCGTGTTCTGTATAATGGCACATCGTACTCCTGGGCGAACGCAACAACTGCAAACAACGAAGAAGGCCATCCTCTCCTCATTGGAGTTCTCTTCAAATGGGATGGTGCCAACCAGTGGTACGATTTAAGCACTGGATTTACGCCTGGTGAAGGCTACTGGATGTACGCGTATCATAACTGTAGCTTACGACAGGTGATTGACGCCCCGGTAATCATTGACCACTCTTTAGACACTACCGGGACTGGGAACAGCTACGTCTGTAACGCGTCAGTGTCTGATCCTGATGGTGTCAAAAGCGTCTGGCTTGAGTACTGGTACGGCAGTAGTCCTCATTCCTTTGTTCAGATGAATCCCACTGGTGTAGGTAGCTATTATGAGAAGTTACTTACAATCCCCTCGTCCTTAGTGGATTCTCTTCATTATATCATCGTTGCGAATGACACGAAAAATCACTGGAATACGACTGGTGAACAGGCAGTGGTTGTTACGGATGATGACGCACCAGTCATTGCGAACGTGCTTGCGGATCCATCTTCAACCTTACAGGGTAATTCCATCAATATCAGCTGTGATGTAACCGATAATATCGCAGTACATAAAGTCCAGGTGAATATCACGTACCCTGATCTCTCTTCAATGAATCTCTCTATGGAAAAAGGAACTGGGTACTATCTCAACCGCTCGTATACTATGGATGGCACATATGAATTTTTCATCTGGACGAATGATACCAGCAACAACAGCAATAAATCATCTGTTCATACATTCACCATCAACTTCGCTGGCACATATACACTCACCATCACCAAGAGCGGTACTGGATCAGGAACCGTCGAAATCAACAACACAGGACCTTACTATTTTGGTGCGAAGGTAACACTGTGGGCGAACGCCTCGTCCGGATCTCTTTTCACTGGATGGAATGGAGCTCTCAGCGGTACCACCACTCCACAAACACTCATCATGAATGCAAACAAGAGTGTCGATGCACAATTCACCCTTATAGGACCGCGAGGATGGATTTACTACAAGAAAATCACCGTGAATCATTCACAAGTCAATCAAAGTCTTGTGAATTTCCCGATACTGGTTTCAACAACCGATACTGATCTTGTGAACCATGCACAACCCGATGCTCGGGATGTACAGTTCTGGGATGTCACCAACACCACCCGATACCATCATGAAATAGAGAAATACAATCAGACACCGGGTGAGTTCATCGCCTGGGTGAACGTGACGTACCTCAGCGCCACTCAGGATACGATCATATGGATGAAATACGGCAATACCACCTGCGGCTCGCAAGAAAACATCGCGGGCACCTGGGATGGCAACTATGTCATGGTGCAGCATTTGAATGAAACCGGGAACACCGTATACGATTCCACATCGTATGGTAACAATGGACTCTCGACAGGGACAGACTTCACTGCCATGGGTAAAATTGATGGAGGGCGACAATACAATGATAACGATAAGATTGTTGTAAATAATTTCATACATTCTCCAAATGCTTTAACCGCGGAGGCATGGGTCTATCGAGATGCCACTGCATTTATCTATATTTTATGCAAAGGAACGTATTCTAGTTCGAGTGATTGGATACTCTATCTTAGAAATGGTTACCCTGCCAATCAGGGGATTGATTTCAGTATCAATGGTCACGGATCATTTATTAGGACAGGGGACACACCGATTAACCGTTGGTTCTATCTGACTGCTACGTATAATAGTGGGAGCGCTGATTTGTACTTTAACGGAACAAAGATAGGTAGCGGAACAGGGTGGCCTTCTATTAATAATTATTATCCTCACCTTGGTATGGGAAATGATTATGTGGGGAACAACGGTGGAACAAATCCAATGACTCAGGTGAGGCTCGATGAGCTTCGTGTTTCTAAGAACGCTCGAAATAGCAGCTGGATCAAAACTTCGTATAATACAATGAGCCAACCAACATCATTCATCCATGTCGGCGTAGAAGAACAAATGCTATTAACTCTCACGATAACAAAGAATGGAACCGGCTTGGGAACTATTGAAGTCCAACCTAGTGGACCGTATTACTATGGAGCAGTCGTAACACTGTGGGCAAATGCTTCAGTTGGGTCAACATTTACCAGCTGGAGCGGTGCACTAACTGGCACGATTACACCACAAACGCTAGTCGTGGATGCAAATAAAGCAGTGAACGCTATGTTTAGTTATAACGGACCCTTGACCCTTACCATCACAAAAAGCGGTAGTGGCTCTGGTACTGTCGAAACCAACAACACAGGACTTTACTATTATGGTACGAAGGTAACGCTTTGGGCGAACGCTTCCTCCGGATCGATTTTCGCTGGATGGAATGGAGCTCTCAGCGGTACCACCACCCCGCAGACACTCATCATGAATGCAAACAAGAGTGTCGATGCTCACTTCATGTTTAATGGACCCTTGACCCTTACCATCACAAAAAGTGGTACTGGTTCGGGTACCGTTCAAACCAACATCAGCGCACCCTACTACTATGGCGCGAAGGTGAAGTTGTGGGCAAACGCTTCCACGGGATCCACGTTTATTGGTTGGAGGGGTGCACTTAGTGGCATAATAACACCGCAGACGCTTACGATGGATGCAAATAAAAGTGTAGACGCTCGGTTTAATGATACAATGTCTCCGACCATAGGTCTGAATTTCGCGGGAAACCCTAGCGATAGCGGAGGACCATACTACCTCCCCGGGACAAACACCCCAGCACCAGAAGGATACTACACAAACGCCTCCTATCAAAAAGAAAAATGGATACAAATCAAATGCACAGCCACCGATAATGTTGGAATAGACAAAGTCTGGCTCCACTGGCGTAATGGGACTCAATGGACCAATAACACCTATCAATTAACCCATACAACCGGGAATTACTATGAAATCAACATGTCCACAAACATTGCCCCCGGGCCTAAATATAGTTTTGATCTTCTAGCGGTTGACACCTCCGGAAATACCATGTTGTATCGGTGGTTGAAAATAGGGGCTGATACGACCGCGGTGGATGACCGACGCTACGTGCAACTCGGAGGAACACCAACAAATATCAGCTATACTCCCTACTACTTCTACCCCGCACAGTACAAATACACTACTGGGTATGGACCTGGACATAACATGACAAATGACGACACCTTACATCATGATCAGGGACCAGATGGAACACTCACCGACTCCGGGTACCTCCTTGGCACACTCCCCACGAACGTTGTGCAGGAGCGATATTGCACGATGTATGTTGGGTATTGGTTCGATGAAACCGTCACCGCACAACCCGGCACCATCAAAAATATCTACCACCATTTCTGGTGGCATACCAATAACCATAATCTCACGGTTGCCTATGGGAAATCTGATGCAGGGTTCTACAGGACCGAGGCTTGGGGCCAATCCTACCCCACGAACACCATAAAGGCACGTACCAATATCTCCTACAACAGTATTACCTATTACCTTGAATCCGCCTTGATGAAGATCACCTCTCCACAGTCATATACCGATAACGATATCTACGAATTCTTTGTCGAATATTTATCCTCAACAGAGACGAATCCCACCGTCATCAACAACCGTTCCATCCAATCGTTCGTTGTCTTCAACGTCCCTGACAACACCACCCTCCAAGGACAAGATACCGATGCTGATGGACTGACCGATTATCAGGAGTTATATGGAACGTTTACTAACCCCTTTGTGCAAGATACTGATAACGATGGAGTATCTGATTACTATGAAACAGTCAGTGGAAGCGATCCGAACGACTACAAAGATACCATGAACCCTTTCCCCGTACTCTCCATGGAATCACCACAAAATCAGTCAAGAGTTCAACCACTGAATCCTCCACTTTCCATAAGCATGAGTCAATCCCAGAATCATTTGATGAACGTCACCTTCCGTACGAATGCCTCAGGAACATGGCAGACCATCGGAACAAACCTTTCTGTTCCCAATGGAACGTATTCACAAACCCCAACCACGATGAACAGCTACAGCACCACCTACTACTGGTCAGTACACTGCAACGCAGGATCAGTGTGGACCAATAAAACCTACCACTTCACCACTTGGGCTGAGCCACGAGGATGGATCTATTACAAAAAAATCACAGTGAATCATTCGCTCGTCAACCAAAGCCTCACAAACTTCCCGATACTGATCATGACAACGGACACGGACCTCGTGAACCATGCACAACCTGATGCACGGGATGTGCAATTCTGGGATGCAACAAACACCACCCGATACCACCATGAAATAGAAAAATACAATGAGACAACTGGTGAGTTCATCGCTTGGGTAAATATCACGCATCTAGGCGCAACCCAGGATACCATCATCTGGATGAGGTACGGTAATACCACCTGTGGCTCACAAGAAAACATCGTGGGTACCTGGGATGGCAACTACGTCATGGTACAGCATTTAAATGAAGCTGGGAACACAGTGTACGATTCCACATCCTACGGTAACAATGGACTCTCGACAGGGACAGACTTCACTGCCACGGGTAAAATTGATGGGGGGCGACAATACAATGATAACGATAGGATTGTGGTAAATAATTTCATACATTCTCCAAATGCTTTAACCGCGGAAGCCTGGGTCTATCGAGATGCCACAGCATTTATCTATATCTCATGCAAAGGAACCTATTCTACCTCGAGTGACTGGATACTCTATCTCAGAAATAATCAACCCGCCAATCAAGGGATTGATTTCAGTATCAAAAATCATACATCATACATTAGGAAGGGAGACACACCGGTCAACCGTTGGTTCTATCTGACCGCTACTTACAATAGCGGGAGCGCTGCTCTTTACTTTAATGGAACTCAGATAGGTAGTGGAACAGGATGGCCTTCGATTCCTAATTCTTATCTGAACCTTGGCATCGGAAATGATTACTTGGGAACAAACGGTGGAGAAAATCCAATGACTCAGGTAAAACTCGATGAATTCCGAGTTTCTAAAATCGCTCGTAATAGCAGTTGGATCAAAACTTCATATAATACAATGAGCCAACCAATATCATTCATCCATATCGGCTCAGAAGAACAAATAACGTACTCAATAACAGTAACACAAAGTGGTACAGGATCAGGAACCGTTGAACATCAGCCGAGCGGACCATATCATTTTGGTACAATAGTAAAGCTCTGGGCGAATGCTTCTGTGGGTTCGACATTCACTGGTTGGTCTGGTGCTCTCAGCGGAACAGTATCTCCGCAGACGCTAACCATGGATGATAATAAAGCGGTCAACGCACAATTCACCCATCTGAATCAAGCCCCGACTCACAATACCCCACTCTTGATTTCCGAATACGGGACAAACACCACCGATGAAAAACTCATCTGTACTAACCAATCAACTGTAGATCCTGAGGGAAACCCTGTCTACAACACGTATCATTGGTTGAAGAATGGCGTGTCAGTACCAAATTTACTCCTCTCATTTAATACAGCGAATACCGCAAATGTAAAAGATTACTCCGGCTACAAAAATAATGGAACAGTCATCAATGGAACAACCTGGATATCTTCCGGAAAGATCGGTGGCGCATACAAATTCGATGGAACAAATGATTATATTACAATACCTGACGCAAGCAGCCTTGATGGTGACGGAACCTGGACTGCAATGACTATTGAATGTTGGATAAATCCTGGTAAAGACGGTCAGAGTACACCAACAATAATAGAGAAGAGAAGTGGAACTACTGCCTCATCAAGTTATCAGATTGGGTGGTCCTCTACGAACGCAGGACGATTATACACCGGGTATTACCGTGGAACGTTTTATAATCAGACATCGACTACCACCTCTACCCCGATTTTATATAAAAATAACTGGTACTACGTGGTGAGTACTTATAAAAGCGGTGAAGGTATCAAATTATATGTCAATGGCTCATTGTATGCTTCACTTTCAAATCAAATAGGATCCATAAACCCAAGTAATAATATCCCTGTAAATATCGGCAGACGACGGACCGAGACTACAAGATTTTTCAACGGGTCAGTTGACGAAGTAAAGATCTATCCTTTTACGTTAACTCCACAACAAATCTCACAGAATTACAATGATTCTAAAAATGGTTACAGTAACGTATCCAAAATAGTCAAAGAACAAACAAGTATCGGGGATCTCTGGCGATGCGAAGTCACTCCCAGTGACGGACAAATTGATGGTCTTACGAAAGCATCGAATCCGTTAACCATCGTTCCCGTGTACACATTAACGATTACAAAAAGCGGTACTGGATTGGGAACCGTTGAGGTAAACCGAATCGGGCCGTACTTCTCTGGTACGGTTGTGACGCTGTGGGCAAACGCCTCCGTAGGATCCACATTCACCGGATGGAACGGTTCACTCAGTGGTACCACGACCCCAGAAACACTCACTATGAATGGGAACAAAACCATTGATGCTCAATTCACCCTTACTGGACCATACACCCTTACTTTGACACCCACGGGTACGGGCTCAGGGACGATACAAGTCAACAACACCGGACCGCATTATTATGGTGCGAAGGTGAAGCTCTGGGCGAACGCCTCCGTGGGATCGACGTTCACAGGATGGTTTGGTGCTCTTATCGGTACGACCACCCCTCAAACACTGACCATGGACGGCAACAAAACTGTGAATGCCCGATTTACTCTGAATGGTCCTTACACCCTCACGATTACAATGAATGGTACTGGTTCAGGTACCGTACAAACAAACATCAGCGCACCCTACTATTATGGAGCCAAAGTGAAACTCTGGGCGAACGCCTCTGTGGGATCAACCTTCATCGAATGGTACGGTGTACTCAGCGGCACGACCTCACCAGAGACTCTTGTCATGACTACTGATAAGACCGTCGTTGCGAAGTTCACCTCCACACCGTTTTTAACGATAAATTCAAACTTCGACAGCGGCAGCATTGGGTCATATACCATCAATGGGAATTCAATCAATTACACTCTCAGTACAGAACATCTCATCAATAGCGGCGACTACTATACATATTGGACGAATTTCAAGGTTCAAAACACCCAAAATAAAAACATCACGTTCCGTATCACCAATGCCAACCTTGTCCCCTTCTTAGCAAACACTGGGCATGAAGTCCAGATGGTGTACAGCTATGATGGAATGAATTGGAGCAGGTTCACGAACCATACCTATGCCGCAGGAATCTATAGGTTCTGGAAGAACTTCACTGCAAACCAAGTCCAAATAGCTACGTTCTTCCCCTTCAGCTACACAGAAATGCACAATTATCTTGAAACCACAAACGCGAGCCAATTTGCAGTAAAAACCGTCCTTGGGAAAAGCACGCAAAACCGAGACATCGATCTTCTCACCATCACCAACCCAAGTATCTCCAATGCAACGAAAAAAATAGTGTACATCATTGGCAGACAACACTCAGCAGAAACCACAAGCTCCCACATGCTGAAAGGAATGATCGACTTCTTAATCTCAAACAATAGCGATGCACGACGCTTGCGAGACTCCTTTATTTGGTATATCGTCCCCATGGTGAACCCTGATGGCGTTTACCTTGGATACACACGAGGGACCTCGCTTCTCAGGGACCCAAACGATGATTGGGGCAATTCACAAAGTGTAGAAATCAACATCGTGAAAAACCATCTCAGCACTACAAAGAACAACATAGGTGTTGACTTCTTTATTGACTGGCATAGCCATATAAGTGACACGAGCTGGTACAACTTCATTTACTCCCCGCCAGGGAACACCCTCTTCCCGATCCTTTCACAATGGACCGACTTCGACTCCCAGACAAGCCCCGGCGTCGGATCTTCATCCGCACGAGGATACGCAACCAATTTAGGAATATTCACCTTCACCTTCGAACCCACACCACATCTCTCCACTTGGACCCTTGACACCCTTCACGAGCAAGGAATGAAAACCGCGTTCGCGATCGACGAATACTTCCCGTTATTGCTCGACTCAGAGTTTAATATAAGCACCAGCAGCGAGGACCTTCGAGCGAACGCAACCACGAGGGATTGGTTCGAAAGTCGTAATAATGATCCGTTGCTCGTAGGACTTGACACCAACAATATCATGGGAAACCTTGGCAAGAAAGCAGGGTTCTACACCCAAGACATCCAACATTACACCTACCTGAGCCAGGAATTCAGAACACGACAAACCGGTCGGTTCACCGTCTCCTTAGACATCCTCATTGATTCAATCAGTATCTATTACGACGCGGTTTCAAAAGAAGCATACAACAGAACAGGCTTTGTTTTTATCGGATCTGATGACTCGGACCATACCAATGGACCGTGTACCACCAGCAACGAACGCTTCGTCTTCCTCACGTTTTTCGATAATAACCCCGTGGAGAATAATAGTGATATCGTTCTTAAAGCAAGAGAATCACTGAGTCAAGCATGGAACAAAACCGTCCAATGGACAACGGTAATGGCCAACTTGAGTTACGATACCTGGTATCGACTCACTCTTGATGTTGACATGGCAAACCGTACTTACGATGTCTATGTAAATGACGTTCTCGTGGCAGAGGATATAGCTGGCTATAACAACTATGTATCAAATTCCATAAGTCATCTTACTTTCTATGCTGGCGGAACCGCACGAGGGACATTCTATGTTGATAATGTGTTTTCACTAGCATCAGAACGACATTCGCTAAAAACAGCTCCACAAGGAAATGGATCCGTATCCAAGACTCCCGGAGAAGCCACCTATCGTTATGGCGCTCCTGTTCAAATCACCGCTACCGCTGACCTCGGATGGACGTTTGATCATTGGACTGGTGACCTCAGTGGGAACACCAACCCCAAGACAATCGCATTGACATCTGATATGAATGTGACTGCGGTCTTCGCTCAGAATCACTATACCCTCACCACAAACACGGTTGGAACAGGGTCGATTACCCGGACACCTCCACAATCAACGTTCGTGTACAATGAAAGCGTGATGCTCCAAGCAGTTGGAGGCTCTGGATGGAGCTTTACTCATTGGACTGGAAATCTCACCGGCCATGTCAACCCCATCACTCTACAGATAACCCAGAATACGGTTATTACCGCACACTTCTCAAACACCGCACTCTATACTCTTACTACGAACGCGATAGGGAGTGGAACGGTGGAGTGTAATCCAGATCGAGCAATCTACGAGCCCAGTGCTACGGTGATTCTTACACCAGTTGGAAACCGCGGATGGACGTTCAATAACTGGACTGGGAACGTCCCCAGTGGTCATACACATGATAACCCACTAACGATTACTATGAATGCAAATAAACTTCTTAACGCGTCATTCAATAGCAGTGAACCAACGGTGCTCACCACACCAGTACTTAACATCACCTCAAATAGTGCAACACTCAAAGGATACATTAATGACACCGGTGGAGAGAACTGCAGCGTCTGGTTCGAATGGGATTACAGTAACGTCGAAGAATGCATGGGGACCATCGCGACCGGTACCGTCTGTAAAGACGGACGAAGCATCCTGCATAAAAACCGGCATTATTACTATGATAACGTCAAACCCTATTACTACCACGGGACCAACTATTCGTTCTTTGGGATCGGTGATTATGGTACAACAGGATTATGCCGTATGGGTCAGAATGAAAAAGGATTAGCGATCGTCAACATGGATGTAGGGGGTACCATTACTCATTGGAAATATCAGACGGATTGGGGCAGTGGCAGCCAAGATAACGATGCAAAGATCTGCCTGGGGAACTTCTCAACAGTGCGGAACACAGCCTATTTCCTTGCAAAACATGGATTTTACTACGGCAATGGTTCAACCAATGGACAATATTTGATTATAAGCTCAGAGCCTGGTGTCGGGGCAATCGTCGCCATCGACCGGGTTGGACATACGAACATCACGTGGATCAACAACACCTACGCGGGCTGCGCGAACTCCTGGTACTGTGATGGGAAATGGGATACCGGCGATTACAACGACAAGAGAGCAAAGATCATCATGAATGATATCGTACAGAACGGAACCAGCAGCGACGGAGACCATCTCCTCAACTGGCAAGATATCGTTCAGAGAGTCGCAAAAGACGTCAGCGGCAAAGAAAAAGGCACAGGATCCTATTCGTATGCTGGTCAGATCGCCTGCGGATACTCTCGTTCATCCACCGTCCATGTCGCAGGGAACTCAAGCTTAAACAGCAGTATCCATATGTCCTGGCTTGGGATCGGACAGACAACCCAAGTTGCAATCTTCCTGCCCTTATACGCAGGAAACCTGCACTCTTCAAGTGACATCCCGTCGAACTTCACCACCGCAAACGGCGGAAAAGGGATTCAACCCTACGCAGATGTGAAACGAAACTACGCACGGGGAAACCTTGCAGATGGGAACTTCTACTGCAGCCGGGTTCGAGAGATATTAAAGTACACGAGCTATAACGAAAACCTTACCTTCAACGCCTTTGACAACCTCATGGACACCATCATGTATAGCGCGAATCAACAAGAAGCACGAAATCGACTTGATGCCTTCATGGAAGTAACGTTACCGAAAGCATTACGCGGGTATATCGCGAATTCAACGAAATCCTCCACCGACACCTTCAAGCATTATCCTCAAGGAGTCGGGTACTTTACCCAGGCAATCACTGGCCTAAAACCCGGTACCACCTATTACGTGAAAGCATGGGCGAACAACACCGGGAGCAGTTCAAACGGTACGATACTACGGTTCATGACTCTTCCACAAACCCCGACAAATGCTCACGTTCATCATTTTGGGAGCATACAAGTAAATCTTAGTTGGACAAAGGGCAATGGTTCATACTTCACTATCATTGAACGAAATGCCACTGGGGTAAGTTCCTGGGCTCGAGGAGAAGGAATCCAGGTTTATAATGGAACAGCAAACCAGTACGCGGATACCACAGCACTCCCAAGCGTCCAATACTATTATCAATTCTGGTCCTACACCACAGAAAAAGGCCTTCATCAATATAGCAGCACGTTTGCATCTGCCTATACAGGGTATTCCCAGCCTCCACAATTCTCCAATATGTTCCCAAGCAACGGAAGCACAGATTTACCTCTTAACACCAATCATCTCAATATCACCATTCGAGACCCTGAAGGAAATCATTTTGACTGGACTGTTCAAACCTCACCAAATATCGGCAGTAGCTTCGGTAACGGAGCGACGAACGGAACGAAAACCTGCACGATCTCAGGTCTTTTAAAGGGGAAAACCTACACCTGGTTTGTCAACGCAACCGATGGAATAAGCTGGATGAGGAAAACCTATTCCTTTACCACTATGGAACCCTTACTAACCGATTCTGATTTCAATGCCAGTAGTAGCAGTGCCGAATTGAGAGCAAATGGCTTAGATCATGATTGGTACGAAAGCAGAAATGATACAGTAAATGGTCAGAACCAATTGACTCTCAATGAAACGACCATTGCAGAAAACACGGGAAAGAAAGCAAAACTGCTTGGTACTCTCACTTATAATACCTATCTCTCCCAGGAATTTAGTACCGCTCAAACAGGAACTTTCTCCGTTCATTGGGACATCTATATCGACGAAATACTAGATAGATCTACCGGAGAAGACAGAAGTGCATATATGCTGATTGGGGATGACTCCGGTGGAACAAACGGTCCCTGCTCTGCAGGAACAGAACGATTCGTCTATATGGCATTCGTAAAAGCAGGTGGCGGAACAACAGGAACCGCAGACCTTGTAGATAAAATCCAATCAGGTACATCTCAACCAAAGATTGCTACAATAAATCTTGACCAATGGTATACAATCAAGGTAAATATCAATGTATTAACGGATAAATATGATGTCTATGTATATCAGGATGGATTCCTTATTGGAAATAAAATGGGGATATCTGCAGCAACTGCAAAAACAAGTTTGACCCATCTCAGTTTTGCTACATGGAACGACGGCGGAGGAACCTTTTACGTTGACAACGTGTATGCAAACAGCCTTTCTACAAACACCGTTCCTGTAATCACCAATGAACTCCCCACAAACAGCTCAACGGGAGTAAGCATCTCGACGTCACAGCTTTCCGTACAAATGATCAATGATGACGGCGACCTAATGGATTATACAATAAAAACAAACCCCGATATCGGAAGCTCTAATGGCTTTGGTGTTAAAGAAGGAACAAAAACCTGTAATATCTCAGGGCTTGCATATGGGACAATCTATGCGTGGCATGTGAATGCAACTGATAGAATAGTATGGACTAACCGATCTTACACGTTCATGACGGAAACATCACCGGTCAACAACCCACCAACACTCTCAAGTCCTGATCCAGCAAACGAGTCGACTGGAGTACCAATCACGACCACTTCACTCAGCATCACCATCCAAGACACTGAAATAGATCCCTTCAACTGGTCTATCACAACCTTACCAGATATAGGAAGTAATTCAGGAACCGATGACAGCAATGGAGTCAAGACTTGTACAATCTCTGGTCTTACCTACACAACAACTTATACATGGTATGTAAAAACAACTGATGGAAACGGTTGGACAAATTATTCGTATATCTTTACTACAGAGTCAGCACCGGTGAATAATCCACCTATAATCTCGGGTCCAATTCCAGCGAACAATTCAATTGATATGCCAGTGAATACGGCATTGATAAACATTACAATCCAAGATCCTGAGGGGAATCCTATAGATTGGACCATACAAACATCCCCAAATATCGGCAGTAATTCTGCTACAGGCGGAGGAAATGGATCGAAGACATGTAGCATCTCTGGACTTAAAAACTATACAACATACAGATGGTTTGTCAACGCAACCGATGGAACATCTTGGACGAAAAAAACATTTACTTTCACAACCAAAGGATTACTCGCTGATCCTGGCTTTGATGCAAGCATCGATAGCTCAGATCTAAAAACCGATATTCTAGGGATTCAGGATTGGTACGAAAGCCGTAATGATTTACCCACTTTGCTGACTTTGGACACAACAAACATAGGCGGAAATAGCGGGAAAAAAGCCGCACTTATAAACTTAAACAATACCAAAACTGCATATCTTTCACAAGAATTTAGCTCCGCTCAGACGAGCACATTCAGCGTCTCATTAGATATCTATATTGCCCATATCTATGATTATGTAGCCAATGATCGTACTGCACATATCTTTATCGGGAATAATACTGGTGGCACAAATAGTGGGACGAGTGGCCCTTGTTCCACCGGCATTGAGCGATTTGTCTGTCTTGCATTTTATGACAGTACTCCAGATAGTGGGAATGATATTATTCTGAAAGCACGGCAATTTAGCAATCAATCCTTTACAAACACTTCACAATGGACCACTATTACTACGGGGTTAAGTTATAACACATGGTATGATATTCGACTTGACGTCCGAGTTGGAGATGGGACTTATGATGTCTATGTGAATGATGTCCTTAAAGGAAGCAATATTCACAAACAGGCAGAATACACATCTAATTATATCACGTATATGAGCTTCTATGTAGGTGGTTACTCAAGAGGAGATTTCTACGTCGATAACGTCCATTCACCAGCCATTAACTAATCCGGAGGGATATCAACCATGGTTGAAATCGTAAAAATCTCAAAAACCGGGCAACTCTTGGAAATCAAAGAAATCTCAGACAAATACCGCGACGAACCTTTCAACTGGGGAGAGAACTAACACGCGTTCTTTTCCCTCCCCTATTTCTTTCCAAACAAGCAACAAACCATTTCTTTATCAGAATGATACGGTTACTATTTTATCAATGATACAACATCCCACCCTCAAAGATAGATAGCAATGGCAGGACTACTCCCTCATCTCATCGCAGGATGCACACTGTACCTCATCAGCAGGTATTACTATAGAGCCTACTTTGAAAGTGACGATAAAACAAAAAAGCAGCTCCTCCTCGCAATAATCTGCCTTTCCTTTAGCCTCATTCCAGATATCTTTTTAGGAACATATTATACCACACACATCCTCTCATTTAACACCCTCATGCCCTATCAAATTTTTACCCATTTCATATTCATCCCAATAGCGATAGTTATTCTTGTTCTCCTCCTCTTTCGATTCGATACAAAAAGAAGACCTATCTGGATAATGGGGATAGGTGCACTCGCCCTGCATTTTCTTATGGATGTGTTCCTCCAAGAGGCTGACCTCTTCATCTAAACTAAAAGAAGAGCGCTTGGACGAGTTTGCAACTTTCTTTTCCGACCAACACCCAGTACCTCAGCTCTCTACAAATATAAAAATTACTGGAAAAGTATGTAGGTAATGATCATATATATGCTTTTATTCCTACATAGTATGAAATGAAAGAAACTACCTGGGTTCGCGAGATATTGAATATTTGTTGCAGTAATCTTACTTTGAAACCTGTTAAAACCGGTTTGTTTTTCTTGATGATTACTTCTGCAATACATTATTCTGCGGCTTTCCTGCGGCTTTTGCGCCTT
>Ga0315274_10003361_pt1 | contig 23811 bp, 27 predicted proteins | sample YL17G02_20_MG_FD_203700 | JGI IMG/M metagenome (GOLD analysis project Ga0315274, IMG submission 203700) | Sediment microbial communities from Yellowstone Lake, YNP, Wyoming, USA - YL17G02_20 | ecosystem: Environmental > Aquatic > Freshwater > Lake > Sediment | place: USA: Wyoming | collected...
TTCTCCAAGAGCGGGTGAAAGTGAAACTGGAGGAGGCAGGCATCGAGAAGCTGGTCAGCCGGGTCGATCCTCAGCTACTCGTCACCGACAAGTATGGAATTTGGCCAGACCGAGACGCGCCCCTAAACCTGAAGCAACTGGCGGAGTGGTTCCCGCAGTACCCGTACCTGCCCATGCTCACCGGCGAGGACGCCCTGCGCGAGACCGTGGCGAAAGGGGTGCGGGAGGGTGTCCTCGCACTTGCCTACGGCGAGCCCCCGGACTTCGACGCGGCGAACGTGAAATACAAGCTGCCCAGCTTCTCGGCGATGGAGGTGGAGATCACGGAGTCGGCTTGGTTGCTGCGGTCTCACGTAGCGGAAAAGTGCACGGCCAGGGAGATCGAGGACGTGGGCGAAGAGGTAGGCGAAAAGGTGGAGGAAGAGGTAGATGAGGAGTTAGGCCGGGAGGTGCGCGAGCCCCGCTATCAGGAGGTCCACATCGAGATCGACGGGTGGGAGAACTGGAACGACCTCCTGCGGTACGTCATCAAGCCCTTGAGCGATCAAGGGTTTGCGCCCCGCGTCCGAATCACTATCGACGCAAGCTCAGTCACTGGCGTGCCGGCCAAGCTCCTTCGTGACCAGATAGAGGTCTCGCTGCAGCAGCTCGGCATCAACTATGCGCTGGACACGGAGCCCGCGTAGACAGGTGGAGTAGAGTTCGGCCAATCTTCGTTATCCCGCTTTGCCACGAGCCCACACCTCCAGCTGCAGGTTGCATTCCGCGGATGAAGGGCCTAGATACCCTGCTCATGCTCTAATTCTTGACGCCGCCGCCGCGCTGGCCAAGCCCTCGCCGCCGCCGCCCATCAAGAGTTGCTGTGGCGCGAGCTTGAGGCCCGTATGGTGGCCCGCCAGATGAAGCAGGAGGTCGGGCCACACCGCCGGAAGCGCACGAGCCCCTAGACCCCAGCTGACGGCCATCCTGATCCCTCATCCCCAGCACCATCGTGTAGTTCGTGGTGGCACAGGGCTAGACTGACTGGAACAGGCCTGGCGCAGCGCATCTCCGAAGCGGCTGGGAGCAGGGTTCTGCTAGTAGCAGACGCTATAGGGGTGCACACCTACTCCTACCGATAGGTGGAGACAGAAGGAATCGTAACTCTCTCAGATTGTGAAGACGCCCTCTAACATACGATACACGAACCGCGCCTTCCAGCTGTCCCCGTGGGAACTTCTGTGGTCGTAGAGAGCCCGACCGCGCCTACGTCAGGCTTAGGCCGAAGAACAGCCGCAGCCAGGGCTCCAGGTCATCGAGCTCCACAGCCCGACCCGTGGAGACCAAGTACGACCGCATGTTGGCGGTGAATCCTTTACCCTTGAAGACCACCAGGCCAGGGATCGGCCAGGCGGCAATGTCAGCGATCGTCGCCGGGATCTTCTCCTCGGCTGTGCCTGGACCGCCCTGAAACTTGCATTCCACCCCGAGGCTTTTTCGCTGCTCCCGTTCTGTGAGGACAAGATCGATCCTGCGCTCGGCCCCCCACAGCCGCCGGCCCACTTTCACTGCCCGCCGCACCTCCAGTCCCAGTTCCTCCGCTATACGCGCCACCTCATCCTCCAGCTGCTTACCCGACTGGGGAGCGGCGCCGCGTCCTGGCATCAGGCCTTCTCTCCGTTCCTCACCACGGTGCTGTCGCCCTCGGGGCGGTAGTTGCGGACTATGAGCTCACTGATCTTGCCGCGCCGCTCGCCCCTGCTATTGATTGCCCTCCCGGCCTGCACCTTCTCCACTACGTAGTCTCGGTACAGCGCTCGGATCAGCGGCGTGTCCGAGTTGGAAAGCATCACATAGACGGCACGCCGGTCCAGCTGCTGAAAGGCGCCTGCCAACCGACGCTGCTCATCTGGCCCGAACCCTTCCTCACGATAGGATGTGAAGGACGAGGTTGCCGACAACGGGTGGTAGGGCGGGTCGAAGTACACGAAGTCACTGGCTTTGACCAGATCCAGGATCTTGTCGAAGTCATGGCACTGCAGTTGCGCATGTCGCAACGCGACTGCCGCCGCCCGCAGATTGTCGGCGTCACAGATCTTGGGGTGCCTGTACCGTCCAAATGGGACGTTGAATACCCCGCGCTGATTCTCCCGATAGAGCCCGTTGTAGCAGGTTTTGTTGAGGTAGATGAAGCGGGCTGCCCTCCGGGCCGGCGCAAGGTCCTCGTGGTGCCAGGAGCGCACCTGGTAGTATAGCTCCCTGTCGTTTGTGAACGCTGGCAGCTCAGCGATGATCGCTTCCACCTCATCGCGCACAGCCCAGTACGTGTCCATCAACTTGGTGTTGGCGTCACTGAGGTAGGCCTCATCGACACGCCCTTTGCTGTAGAGGGCGAAGGACAGCGCTCCGCCGCCCAGGAAGGGCTCAAAGTACTTCCCGAAGGCCGTTGGCACCCGCGCCAAAAGCTCCGAAAGGAGTTGGCCCTTGCCCCCGGCCCATTTGAGGAAGGGCCTCGATTCAACCCGTCCCAGGCTAGAGGACGCTGAACCAGAAGAGGATATGACTGCCATGTCTGAGATTCCGTCCGATTATACAGCCTGGCGCCGCTTCGGAGCGAGAGGGAAACAGGTCTGCGGGTTCTCTTGCTCAAACAACCGAGCCTTGGTGCTTTCGCCAGCGAGCTGCCAGATGGGCTCCGCAACCTTCTCCGCCATAACGTCGCCCAACGGCGCGAACCAGAACATTCTCTGTCCCCCCTGGGACTCGGTGATGCGTTTCAGGGATCTCACCCGACTGACAGTCGAGGCGATGACCAACACCCTGAAGGATTTCCCTCCAAGGCGGATCCGGAACACCCGCGACTCCTTGTAGGCCAGGTAGCGGCGTATCTTGGCGGCGAAGCGACCGTGGCTTTCGGTACCCATGTCCAGTTCGAGGAAGAAGTGCAACCGCCGGGGCCCCGCCAGATAGCGGACGTAGGCGTCAGGCCTGAGCACGAGAGGTGGCGCTTTTTCATCGGGGTCGTCCACATCCTCCCTGATGGGGACCTCGTACCGCCACATCTCCAGCCGGTGGCCGAGCCTTGGGGCGCCGATGGTGAGGGCTATGCGGACGTCATTGAGACTGAGGCGATGTTCGACGAAGGGGAGGCCGACGTAGTTGTGATATTTGCGCCAGCGCACGAGGCGCCGGTCGATGTCGAGCTCGCTGGCGAGGAAGTCTGCTCCCCGCTGGGCGAGAGCGTACACGGTGTCGGGGGTGTCAGAATCGAGAATCGGTCTCTTGATTCCCGCCAGGTGTCCGGCCCCGACCAGGCGTCTCAGGATGACCTCAGCCGCGCGGTCGTCGCGGAAGAAGAGCTTGGCTACCTGCGGGCTGGTGAGGAACCGGTAGCTGTAGACTGCGTGGACGATCTGGATGGGGAGGGGAGAAATGCTATTCGTTCCATGCTCGGGTAGCCGGCTTTTCATACTGGTCAGACCAGGAACTCCTCCACATTGATCCAGAGGAACTTGGTGGAGGTCAGGTCGACAGGCACTGGCCTGCCGTGCACGGTGGCGTCGGCGATGCGGGCCTTGATCTGGTCCTCGATGCGCTCCAGGGCCTCTTCCTTGGTCCCCCCGGCGACCTCACAGCCCGGCACGCCAAGGCAGACGGCCTGGTAGCCCTTATCAGCTGGTATGAGAGTTATGGTGTAGGTCTTGACGTGATTCATAGAATAAGGCCGCCCGGCCGATTAACTTTCGGGGGACTTCCTCACCGGTAGCGACCTCAGGGATTTCTTGCCCTCCCTGAAGAAGCAGCCGGCTTCCTCGTCTCTCTCCTACTCGCCGATCCCTCCCCGGCAAGAGGGGGGACAAACCGCTCACCTTTTGTATGCAGGCGGGTAAACCGGCTCGGGCGGCCCGCTGGTTGAGGATAAGGGTCCCTTCATTAGAATGGCCGGCAGTTTTCCACACGTTCTTCACCGCCCTGAACGAGGCTGGCCCAGCCTGGTTTTCCACATCCCGGCCCCTTACTACTCTTGTTTGTATTAGTAATATAGTTAGTGTCAGCCTTCCCCGTGTCGGGTTCCCCAGTGTCGGGAGCCACCCGTGTCAGGAAATGGCGACACGGGCTATGTCTTGCCAGGCCGCTCCGTTTTCCCATTTCCGCCGAAGATCTCCAGCTTGGTCACGGGCAGGATGGTGTAGCGGTTGGCGGCGAAGCGCAGGCCCTTCTTGCTCCTCCTGACCTGGCGCTCCACCAGGAGGACCGGCTTGCCCTCGAAACGGAAGCGGGCCAGGGACTGGATCCGCTCGTTGGCAGTGGCGCGGTTGATCCCCAGGGCGCGGGCCAGGTGGGCCTGGGACGGATAGCAGCGGCCGTCCTTGTCCATGAAGGTCGCCAGCGTACACAGCGTTTTCCAGTCCCGATCGGACACGGCGGCCAGGAGACCGCTGGTGCGGGCGGAGACGTAGAGCTTTACGAATACCCGCTCCTCCCAGCTCTTCTCGAGGAGATCGAACTCCTTTTCAATCTGTATGGCCACTAAGGTCTTCCTCTCTGGGCTGGCTTTAGTGGCAGAGGCAGTCGTCGTCATAGATGAATGGGGCCGCGGCAAAACCACGGCACCTTGGCAAGACTATAGAACAGATTTTCTCGTTTGTAAATAGGGGATTTTGCGCTCTAACCGGTGCCGGCCAGCAGATGAATAATGTGCCTGAGGATGTGGCCCACGGTGAAGTTGAACTGCAGCTCCACGAGCCCAATGAGGATAGTGTAGACGATAAGCAAGGCCAGGGCTCCCATGCTACCTCCCGAATATGAGCAGCTTGATGAAGATGAGGGCGGCGATGGCCCCCACCAGAGCGGCGGTCCCAGGTGAAAACTGGTTCACGGCCAGCGCCAGGAGCGCCAGAAGCAAAGAAGCTATCAAGGTTGGTGGTAGGGGGATTCCGTTCATAAGCCCTCATGCGCCGACCCTTGCGGGCCGGCGCAGTCTAGATATTAGTACATGCGTTCCGATCTGTCAAGGCGGACAAAATGGATCGCACCGGGTCAAAAGAGTGCTGCATCTTGATCCCCCAAGGCGCGCAGCCTGACAGCTGCCCGTGGCGGCAGCAGACACCAACTGGTCCGCGCCCAGCGGGCCGGCTTATAGCGCGCCCGTAGGCGCGTTATGGGACTGTCCAAATGGGGAGGCCGGCGTCCTGAACCTGAGCGACCGAGTATAATCAAGGTACCGCTCGGACTCTGACCCATAGCATCCCAGCGTCAGAAGAGACGACATGAGGTGTGCCCCTGGCCAATACCCCTGGCTAGTGGGGTTGGCTTCTGGCAGCCATACCCTCTATATCTAGCCCCCTATCTGCCATCAGCCGCGACTGCTTGACGCCTTGCCAGTGTCAGCTCCCCGCTTCCTCCCTCACACTAGAAATCGAATGAACCCAACTGTTCGTCAGAAGAGGCTGCCCAGATTCCGCCGGTCGGCGAGTCCCCCGCCTATCTGCCTGACCCCGCGGGACCTACAGATCCTGGAGTGGATCCACCGTTGCCGGTTCCTGACACGGGAGCAGATCCAGCGACTACTGTTCACCCCAGGCGCCGAGTCGTCGTGCAAGCGCCGGCTGACGCTCCTCTTCCACAACAGCTACGTGGGTCGCCTGTTCTTGCCGCTACGCAACGCCTACGGGGCGTCAAGGGCGGTCTACTACCTGGATCGAGCTGGAGTCCGGCTCCTAGCCCACACCCGGCGGCTGGAGGCGGGCCTAACCGAACGGCCCTGGCGTGAGGGAGAGCGCGAAGAGGTCTTCCTATCCCACACGCTGGATATCAATGAGGTGCGCATCGCCTTCACCCTGGCCTGCCGGCAGCGTGGGTTGAAGCTGGAGTGGCTGGACGAGCGAACCCTGCGGCGGCTGGACGTGCGCCAGCGGCTGCGCGATCCCGTCACCGCGGCGGTCATACTCCCCGACGCCTACTTCACCATCGGTGAGGGGGATGCCGCAGACGGCTTCGCCCTGGAGGTCGACCGGAGCACCGTTCCCGAGCGGCGTATGCGCGCGCGGATGACCGCCTACGGGGAATGGGCGGCATCGGGGACCTACCGCCGACGTCTACCCGCCGCCAGTTTGCGGGTGCTGTTCGCCATTACGAGCTGGGATCGAGATGGCCAGCGCCTGGCTCACCTCAAGCGCTGGTGCGAGGAAGAGGGAGGCCGGAGCCTGTTCTGGTTTGTCGACGGGCGGCACCTGGCAGCCGCCGATGTTCTTGTAGACCCCGTGTGGTTGGTGGCCGGGAGGAATGAGCCGCTAAAGCTGCCGCTAGGAGCGGCCCACCTCTGAACCCTGATGACGGCCCGCCCATTCGTAGGTGCGGCCCAGCGACGGTGCGGCCACAGGGGCGGGGGCGTCGAGGGCGGGTACTCGCTGAACCTGATTGATCAGCTCCTTGAGGCGGGCGACCCTGCCCCGCGATGCCGCGAGCTGCGCCCGGGGCATGTCGACCGACCGGAGCCGGTAGGGCGAAGGCTCCCCCTGCAGATGGACCCAGAGCAGCCGGTCCGGCAGGTAGTGGAGAGCCTCGCGGTTCTGCCGCCCCTCGTCGGAGGCGGAGTAGTAGTCATACTTATAGCCCACCGGTATTGCCACTCCACGGCCTAGGTTCACCCATTCCAGCTCCTTGTCCTTCACCCGGTCCCCGGCGAACCGGAAGAACTCGCGGGCAAGGATGGTGGCGTCCTCGTAGTTGACCCTGAAGGCGACCCGGATGCGGGCGTTGCTGAGGATAGCGCGCTGGAGACCCGGGTCCAGCTGCGCGAGATGCTGGTTGGCCATCACCAGGGAAAGGCCGTAACCCCTGGCCTCGGCCAGCAGCTCCTCGAAGGAGGAGGTGGCGTAGTTCTGGAACTCGTCCACGTAGAGGTAGAAGGGCCGGCGTGCCTCCTCCGGCCAGATCTCCTGGCGGCTCTCGGCGGCCAGCTGCAGCCTGCCGAGCAAGAACCCCCCGAGCAGGTGGGCCGTCTCCTCGCCGAGAGCCCCCTTGCCGAGGTTTATCAGGCACACCTTCGACTGGTCCATGATCTCGCGGAAGTCGAAGCTGCTTCGGGGCTGGCCTAAGAAGCGCCGGATGGCGGGGTCGTCCAGGAGAGCCTCCAGGCGGGTGAGGGTGGAGGCGCTCCACTGCATCTGGGCGGCGGCCGACTCCGGGAACTCGTGTTCCCAGAACGTCCTCAGGGAGTCGTCGTCGGACCGTTGCACAAGGCCGAAACGGAAAGCGTTGTCAGTGAGAATACGTTGAAGGTCACACAGCGTCAGGCCGTTTTCCATGGCTAGCTGGATCGACCGCCGCAGCACCAGGCCCAGGCGAGGAGTCTGGGCGTCGTCCAGCCGCCAGATCTTCCTGAAGACGCTCACCATGTCCTGGCGCTGGCGGGAAGCCGAGCCGTAGGGGCTTACCTCGAGGGGGTTGAAGGCGACCGGCGACCGGGGGTCTGAGGGGTCGATCACGACGAGGTCCTGGGCGAGCGCCGGCCACTTCTGCTCGGGGATAGCGGTCATGGCAGCGAGGATGTCGTGGAAGAGGTCTCCCTTGGGGTCAATGAGGCAGCAACCCCGGCCGGCCATGACATCCTGGCCGAAGAGGTCAAGGAGGAGATTCGATTTCCCGGCGCCCGAACCTCCCACGATCGCCATGTGCGCTCGCCGCTCGCGGATATCGAGCCAGAAGAGCCTGCGCGGGTTATTGGGGTCGGCACCGAGATAGAACGCGTCGTTGTTCATCCCCGTCTCCCGTTGTTCTTGTTTCTTGGCAGCGGGAAGATGTAGTGGTCAGCCGCCTCCATCAGTGCGTTCGTGGCCTCGATCTGCCAGGGCTGCATGAGAAGGGGCACCGCGATGCGGAGCACATGTCGCTCCGTCGGCCTTCTCGTCCCCTTACGTATGCGGCAGATCGTCTCAGCTCCCAGGTTGGAATGGTTGCCGAGCCAGTACTGGGACACCCCCCTCAGCCGCAACAGCTTGTCCAGCAGTTCACCGAACTCGCTGGACGGCTCCCCCAAGTCCGTGGACATTTCACCACCACCTCAGCGCCGGTCAGAAGCCATTCCGAAGATCAACATCGCGACGACCACCACGAGGAGCACAATGGAGGCCACGATGAGGGCCCAGCCGATGACCTTGCCCAACCCCACCAGAACCGCCGCCATCGCCTGGGCCCAGGGCGGCGCCTCACCGGAGAAGGAAACCAGCCAGGCCGCGGAGCCACCGGCCGCCAGCCAGGCGGCCCCGGCCAGGGCCAGCCCGATGGATGCCGCAAGGGGGAGGTGGCCGGCCGCGATCGCCAGGGCGATGACGGCAAGGGGAATTACGAGGCCCAGCAGGCCGGCGGTGACATCGTCTAGGAGGCCGCGACCCTCTGCCGGCTCACCGTCCTCCAAGTCGATGAGGGCCGAGAGATCGGTGCCGCGCTCCCTGCCGAACCAGAGCGGCAGCTCAGCGTTCATCCCTACCCTCCTCCGGTCGCCCTGGGCGCTGCTGCGCTGGGCGTCTGCGCCCTCTAGCGCGACCGCCGGCGCCATGCTCGTCGTCGGGCGGTGGGTCCCTGCGGCCGTCGTAGGGGAAGTCCGGGTAGATCTGTTGTGCGACTCGCCCCCGTCGCCGGACCTCCTCTGCGGCCCGCTGATAGCGTTCGTGGTGCCATAGCGCTGAGGCGGGGAACCCGAGCTTGAGGGAGAGGTGAACGATGCGGTCCGGATCCCCCGTACTGACAAGGAGCACGTCGGCGACGCCGCTGAAGGCCGAGCAGTCGCGGTCGGGCACGCCGAGTATCCTGAACGCTGTGTCTTCGAAGGCGCCGCTGTCGGGAAGGCGGGCCCGGTCGTAGCGGCAGAGAACGGGAGCCAGCAGCTCGCTGTCCCGAAGCAGAAGCTCGGGGGAAGTCTCGCCTACGGCCGAGAGCCAGCGCACGAAGTCGTCGGCGGTCATCCGGATGGTGGGCTCGAAGACGGGGAGGAGCGCCTCGATCAGCGCGGCGTAGATCGTCTGATCCTCGCTGTCCAGCCAGAGGGACAGGCCGCCCAGGGACTGGCGCACGGCGCCCTCCATCTCCTGAGAGGTCGTTCCCCAGTCGGTCGCGTAGGAGTCCCGGTACAGCCGCTGGAGCTGAGCCGTCTCGTAGAGGGGTCTCTGGATGATCTCGGTAACGGGCGTGGGCTCATAGGACTCGAACTCCTGGGTCCAGCGCCGGCACCGGTCGCGGACGAGCGCGAACCTGTCGAGCATGCCCTGTAGTCGGGGCTGGAACTCCCGCAGATGCTCGTCTGCCTGCGACAGCGCAGCCAGGACGGCCTCTGTTAGATCGAAGGCGTACCTCAGGCGGAAGGCCAGCGAGGCGGCCGAAAGGTAGGCGGCCAGGGGCTTGCGGAGGCCGCGCAGCCAGCCGAAGCGCGACCTGGATGCCGCCATCTCGACCGCCTTGAACGCCCTCGCCATCTCCGACTCCGCTTGCGCGACGGGCTCACGCAGCGACTCCCTCTGCTCCTCCAGCGTCCCCTGGAGCAGGCTCAGGTGTTTGAGGGCCAGGGCCGTCAGGACGAGCCCTGCCGCCGGGCCCGCCTCGTCGACCAGTGCCCGGGCCTCTCTTTCCACAGACGTTGCGAACCCGGACGCTGCCTCCTCGGCCGCGTTTCGGGCTTGGCCCAATGCCACCCGTATTCGTCCCTCGAAGGTATCCTCGAAGGTCCGCAGCTTGTCCGGCAGCGCCTTCGCCTTCACCTTCGACCCCTTGAGCGAGCGCGCGACCTCCTTCCCGTAGTCCGCCAGGCGAGGCCTCCCATCTTCCTCCTGGACAAAGCGCATCAGTTCGTCCACGTCGGCCGTATGGTTCGCGTGTCCAGCTGCATCCAGGCGTGGGGTTGCCTGGCTCGTGGCGATCCCCTGCGACCGCGCCTCGAGCAGACGCTCGACGCACCGGTGGGCGAAGTACCTGGCCACCTGCTGACCCGAGAAGACCCAGTCCACGATCCCCAGGCTTCCCCACGTCGTCGGCTCGCCCTGGGGCGTCAGTTCCTCCAGGCGCCGCAAGACGTTGTTGGCCAGGCCTCCGGCGGCGTCCCGCAGCGGCGTCTCCCCCAGCACGAGGATGGCTTCCGCGACGATGGGGGCAACGTCCGAGATATCGTGCAGGCTGCGGCCGCTCTCCGTCTGGGAGCCGCAGAGCACGAGAAGGTCGAATGGCTTTCCGAACCGATACTCAGGCCCCGTCATGGGATCACCGCCTCCTTCTGGGCCACGTTAAAGTCGTTCAACGTCTCCCGCGCGTTGGACAGCCGGAGGGTCGTTTCCGGGAAACAGTCCGGGGTGAAGCAGACGCCGATGAACGTGGACTGGTTGACGTCCATGCCCAGGCTGTCCATGGCCCGCTTCACCTCCCCGCAGAGCGGCAGGGTGATGGAGGACCCCACGCCGCCGGCGATGCTGGCGACGATCACCACCTGCACGTGGACACCGGCGGCATTGGTAGAGCGGTACTCCTCCGGCAGGCGGAGGTTGTTCATCGCTCGTAGCGCGCCGCGGATCATCCGCCGGACGTCACCGAGTGACCAGTAGAAGGCGACGAGGCCGTAGAGCCGCTCGCCCTCGGTCCCCGTCTGAAGGGACTTCGTGAACCTGCCGTCGGGTTGCCGCTCAAGGAGTCTGCGGAGCTGCGGGTTCAGCTCCCGGTTGGCCCTCAGCAGGTAGCTCAACCTCGTCGGGTCGCAGTCGTCCCCGAGCCGGCAGTACTCGATGCCGGGCTCGAGCCGCGTCGATAGGGCGTCAGCCGTGCCCGTGCCGTTCGGCGCTGTCACCCGCGGCGGCCTTTCCATCACGTCGAATCCGAGGAATCGGGTGCCCGGCCTCACCTGGCCAAAACGGCTCAGGTGCAGGGCCTTGAGGTGAGCGACAGCAAGGACGCCGCTCCCGCCCGCCCCGATGGCGAGCGTTCGTCGACCGCCGTTGAGGACACCTTCGTCCGCCAAACGCCTGTCTAGAGCAGCCACGATACGACCTCCTGGACGTGTTCCTCGCCCAAGCTCGTTTCCATGGGGCTTCCCAGGTCTCGATAGGTGAGCCGGTGGGGACCAACGATGATCACATCGCCGTCGGCGAGACACCAGGCCGTGCCTACGGGGTGCCGGCGGCCGCGTCTTTCCACACTGACGGGACCGTCCAGAGGGCGAAGCGTCTTTAGGACCACATCCGGCGATTCTTGGACTGTGATCTCAGCGTGCCTCGGCATGACGCCCTCGCCGACCAGCCTGATGGTGCCGGCACTGCCGATGACCGCCGAGCGCAAGGTCGACAGGTCGATGCCCCTAGACATCGCGCTCCTCCTGCGCCTCCAGCCAGCCGGTTAGGTGTGTTCGCCGATGGAGACGGAGGGCGGCCAGTGACAAACAGGCTATGAGCAACACCGTGGGCAGAGCCAGAGGCCACCAGCGGGTCCAGCCGGCCCCAGGGGTCTCAGGCTCCGGGCCCGGTACGCTTGCAGCGGGCGACGCCGCCTCTAACGCGGGCGCGGCCGTCGAGGCCGGAGCTGGAGTCCCCTGTTGCAGTAGCGAGGCCAGAGCGTCAGACACCGCCCTCGCGTCTGGAAGGACCAGATACACGCCGCCGGACCGTCTCGTGAACTCGCCCCAGATATCGCCCGAGGCGTCCGACTGGGCTATGGTCACTATCCGCCTTCCTTGGCGCCCGAACTCCTCCGCTAGGGTCAACAATCTCTCCCTGTACCCGGCCTCGTCTCCCTGGAGACCCGACGGTAGGTCCAGCGTCCCGTCCGTGATGTGGAGGAGGCAGGAGCTCGACGACCCAAGGAGCAGCTCGAAGCCGGCCAGGGGGTTGGTCCCCTCGGACGCGCCCATGGCCGCGAACACCGCGTTTACAATGCCCTGGGGGTCAGGTTCAGGGGGCACCGTCAGGAACCGGGCGGTGTTCCCGTAGGCCACGAAGCTCGCGGCTCCGGTCGCGTCCCGGCTGCGCTCGGACTCCAGGAGCGCCTGCAGCGTGGAAGCGAGCCACTGCCGGGTGAGCGGGTAGTCGGTCACGGACCCGCTGAAGTCAAACAGCTTGTCGCAGGGGTTAGCGTGCGCTGCGGCGGGGGACAGGTGGAAGCTCGCGGTGACAGCGGATAGGACGACAACCAGGAGTGCCGCCGTCAGGAGCAGCCTGAGGAGAGGACGGGCGACCGGCGGCCTCACGGTGGCCGGCGTCACGGCGCTAGGACGAGGGCCGGGCAGAGCCCCAGCCGGTGAAGGCGGGAGGAGACGGCCTGAACGAAGACTGACCGTTCGGGCACCACCCCCTTTCCTGAGATCTTGGCCCTGTGTCTCCTCCCGCCTCATGCCGCTAATCTACCTCCCCTTGCCAGGTTGGGTAATTGACGGGATGCCAACGTGCACCCTGGGTTTCCCCCTGGGCCAGCCCGGCCTGCCGGTTGGGCGATAGTGGCCCGGGTCGGGCAAGGGATAGAAGTCCGCAGCCTCAAGGAGGCGGTTGGCATCCTTGTTGTCCAGGTTAAGTCCCAGGCAGATTCGCAGTGCCTGGACCTCGGTCGGACTCCTGATGTCGTGGACAAGGCGGCAGACAGTGTCCGCGCCAAGTCCCGTGAGTTGGCATAGCCTGTACTGGCTGATGTCGCGCTCCATCAGCAGTCGAGACAGCGCTTGGCCGAAGGATTCCCCCAGGGCGCGCCGATCTGGCGGGTTCAGCCGACAGCAGAGAGAGGGGCATCCCCCGGAGTCCGGCATCAGTGCTCAGGCCGAGGCGGCATTGACCGCGAGCATGAGTGGGATCCGCCTCTCTGGAGTGCGTGGCATGGCACGGCAGCGAGGGGGACCAGGCTTCGGCCGACCTGAGCGGCGGTGGGGCTCATCACCTCACCGCCAAGTGCCGGCACTGGAAGGGCTTGCATACGACCTGCACCTTCCCCGCAGGCAACGGCCTGTGGTACTTCCGGCACTTCCAGGCTCGGGGCCGCCGGATCGTCAGCCGTAGGATTGAGGGCTTGTGCGCCATGGCTTCACCTCCAGGTTTGTTCTGCTCTTATTTCGCCATAGCGGTGGCACAATCGCCTTAGTTGGCTGCATAATCTGGTAGACAATCCGGAGGGCCTGTTTCTTGACAGGGCGCTTAGTGCCAGCAGCAGCTGAGGCCGACAAGGAGATCCCGTTCGGCCCCTGGTTGAAGTCGTTGCGCGTCAGACTGGGGTTATCCCAGCAAGCCCTCTCGCAAGCTCTGGGCGGGATCCCCACCAGAACAGCGATTGGTTACTGGGAGTCGGGATACACGGCCAAGCCTCAGCCCACAAACCTGGCGAACCTGTGTCGCTTCTTTCTCGATGAGGGCGCTCTCCGTAGCTATAACGACGTCCTCGAATTCTGTCTCAGCGCAGAATACCTGCCGCGGTTTCGGCTGTCGGAGGGGGGGCACATCGAGGTCGTCGACGTTGCAGCCGCTCAAGACCGTTTCCAGTCGGTTGGCGGTCGCCTCTCGGACGGGCTCGCCGAGGCGAGGGGCTCCTTGCGGCGAATTCTAGCTGGATCGCTGGGCGAGGGGCTTCAGACGATCAGCCAGCATCTGCGCGCCATCCGTCCGCCTGCCAGCGCTAGGCTGATACGGCTGGAGTCGAGGCTGGGCAGGCTCCTCAAGTCAGAGCCGCGCGATCTGGAAGGGCTGGAGGCCATCAGGAAGGAACTGGACGCCATCACGGCCTCTGAATGCGAGCCTGGCGAGAGGTTCGCCGCCGAGCGGCTTACCGGGCAGCTTCTGATGGGGCTACACGACTACGACGGAGCGCTGTGCTCTTTCCGAAGCGCCTATTATCTCGGGAGGGCCTTTCAGTACAGGCAAGCCCCCTGGGCCCTGGAAGGTCTTGCCGAGCTCTGCGAGCTTGTCGCCAAGGCCTATCTTTCCATTGGGACCCGCCGAGATTGGGACATGGCGGAATACTTCCTCAGGGAGGCGCTTACCCTGCGCGAACAGGTCAGCGAGGAGTTCGGTCGCCTGACTGAGGAGGGCGTGACAGCTACGCTCCAGTCGATGCTCGAACTGGCCCGCGCCGAGACGCACCGGCGCGACCTGGTGTGGGGGGAGCAGAGTTACCTCCGGCTTCTGAAGAACCCGGCGCTGAAGGCGAGGCCGTTCCTGCACGCCAGTGTGGAGAAGGAGCTCGCCGACAACTACAGATTAGATCACCAGTGGGAGGCCGCACGCGAGCGCTTCCAATCGGCCCTTGAGCTTTACAGCAAAGCAACGAGAGATGAGCAGGCTCGGAACGATCCTGTTCTGATGATGGAGGCCGAGCTGAATATCGGTTACTGCCTCAGAAGGCTCGACCGGGAGGGCGAGGCCGTGGAGCGGTTCAGGGCTACCCTTTCCCGGGCGCAGAGGCTCCGGGACCGGCGGCGGATAGCCCACGCGTGCAACAACCTGGCCTGCTCTCCAGAGATCCAGAAGGACCCGGTCGCCGCGTGTACCTATCTGTTTGCCGCCATGAGCATCTTCGAGCAGATGGGGGCGGAAGCGGACCTCGAATATCACCGACCTCTCTGGCAGGAGCTGTCCGAGAGGCTCTCGCTGGAGGAAGAACACTCACTACCGGAGCGGTGCCGTCAGATGAGGCTTCTGTAGACGGGCAGAAGGACAGGGATCAACCGCCCGCAGACCACTGAGCTTCCAGCCCGCCTTACGGTGCCTTAGTCGGCGGGCCGGCTGCGGCTCTACTCACCCTCGCCGGCGGCGCCTGGTGCGCCAGGAGGCGGTGGGGGACGTAGGGCTACCCGACGAGGACCTCTGGGTCGTCGTTCTTCACCGAATTGACGCGCATCGACACGGGCGTGGCAATCAGGAGTTCCGGGGCGGCCGGCGCGAGCAGGCCGCGGAGGGCCTGCACGTCCTCACGGTAGGGGTATAGCCAGTCGTCGACCTTGTCTTCAGGCAGGATCACCGGCATGCGGTTGTGTACTGGCTCAACGATTGCGTTGGCATCCGTCGTCATGATGGTGAACGTAGGCTCCCACTCGCCGGGGATGGGCTGCCACGATTCGTAGAGCCCGGCGAACAGGAGTAAGCCGCCGTCCGGCCGGTGAAACCAGATGGGCTGTCGCTCGCCTTTGGGGCCGGCCCATTCAAAGAAGCCGTCGGCGGGGACGATACACCTCCGCTTGCTGAAGGCGTCGCGGAACGCTGGGCGTGTATGCGCCGTTTCGGCACGGGCATTGATCTGCTTGTATCCGTGGTTGCGATCCTTCGCCCAGTGATTGACCAGTCCCCATCTGGCTGGGAGGAGTTCTCGATCCTCGTACTCCATGCGGAGGATCCAGTGCCACTGCCCAGGGGCTATGTTGTAGCGCGGCCGGTATCCGCCCAACGACTCGGCAGGCACGCCCAGCTCAGCGGCGACCAACTCAGCTTTTCGATAGGTGAGGGTGAAACGACCGCACATCAGAACCAGTATAGCCGCCGAACGTCACTGTTGGCCCGGATCCTAATCGCGCGGCCACGCCCACACCGGAGCGTTTCAGTCGCACAAGCAAGCGTGAGCCTGCATCAAGCCGCCAGACCCGCCTGGATCATCCAATCCCGGATACGCTCCTTGGCTTCATCGTAGGGTATTCTTGTTTTCCAACCAAGCTCGCGCCGCGCCTTTGACGTGTCCAGATCATTGTTGCGACCCATCATTGCCACGTTGTGGCGGGTAAGCGACGCCTTCATGCCGAAAATGGAAGACGCTCCCCCGATCAGGCCCGCCAGTGGCCATGCCACACCGAAAGGAATTGACAAAAACGTCGTCCTGGTGATCGGTTTCCCCATGAATTCCGCGATATGGGAGAAGTATTGTCGGAATGTGACGTCATAATCATCCATGACGTGATAGGTCTGGCCCTTGGCCTTGTCTTTCGTTCCGGCCAGGAAGAACGCGTCCACAAGATTCTCCACGTACACCAGGCTCGCGCTCCACCTTCCACCGTCGATGAGCGGGAAGAAGGGCCTCTTCAGCGCCTCCACCGCATCGCGGACCCAGACGCTCCCCGGGCCGATCACATTGGTGGGACGTATGACCGTACCGGTGATCTTGCCGTCTTCGTGGTACCGCCAGAGCAGCTTCTCCGCGTCCAGTTTCGCGTCCCCGTAGAAGATGCCGACCTTCTGCGTCGGATCCGTCTCGCCGTAACCGTTAAGATGCTTTCGTCCTAACCCGACGGCCACCACCGAACTGGCAAGAAGAAACCGCGGGCCGCTGCCGGAAGACTCCTCCAGCAGATGTTTCGTGGCCTCGTAGATGGCATCGTAGAAGTCTTTCCGGGTGCCCCAGTATGTCACCCGGGCCGCCAGGTGATACACTGTTTCAACCCCGCATTTCCCATATCACCATGAGGGACGGGCGGCGAATCCCACGGTACAATGCCTCCAACAGATACGGATCAGCTCAGAGTCGATGACCAAGTTGGGAGGCACCTGATGGGTGAAAGCGGCAGGGACGCGCTGAGGGTCCACTTCGATGCCCGAGTACGACTGGAGTTCCAAGGCGCTGCCATCACCTCCGACGCCGGGCTCTTGGCGTGTCGCGAGCTGGACGATGCGCTGGGGCTGACCGAGAGCGCAACCGGCTACCTGCAGGAGAGCCGGGGCGGTCGGAATGTCCAACACGAGCTAGTGCCTCTGCTCAGGCAGTCGGTGTATAGCCGCCTGGCGGGATACGAGGACACCAATGACGCCGAACGCCTGGCCAGAGACCCGGCCATGCGGGTGGTGACCGGTCGGCGAGCCTCGGAGAAGCAGGCCGCCAGCACGAACACCCTGAGCCGATTCGAGACCGAGGTGCTCACCCGATACAAGAACCTGGAGGGGATGGCCCGCCTGAACGCTCAGTGGGTGGAGCGGGCGATGGCTCGCACGCCACACCAGCGGGTCATCTTGGACATGGACAGTTCCGAGAGCCCGGTGCATGGCCAGCAGGAAGGTGCCGCCTACAATGGCCACTTCGAGTCTGTCTGTTACCACCCGCTCTTCTGCTTCAACCAGTATGGAGACTGCGAGGGGGCGGCCCTGCGGCCGGGGAACGTGCACAGCGCTGACCGGTGGCGGGAGGTACTGGATCCCATTGTCGAACGCTACGCCAGGACAGGGATGCGGCTGCTCTACCGAGCGGACGCCGCCTTCGCCAAGCCAGAGATCTACGACTACCTGGAAGAGAGGGTAATTGGCTATGCCATCCGGTTGCCTGCCAACGAGGTGTTGCAGGACCATGTCCGGCACCTGCTGAAGCGGCCAGTGGGCAGACCGCCCAAGAAGCCCGTCGTCCGGCACCACGACTTCTCCTACCAGGCGGGGAGTTGGGAGCGACCCCGGCGGGTAGTGGCCAAGGTAGAGTGGCACCGGGGAGAGCTGTTCCCCCGCCTGGGGTTCATCGTGACCAACCTGGCCCTGCCGGCGGAAGGGGTTGTGCACTTCTACAACGGGCGGGGGAGGGCCGAGCAGTGGATAAAAGAGGGCAAGTATGCCCTCAAGTGGACCCGCCTCTCCTGCCACCGCTTCGTGGCCAACCAGGTACGCCTCTCCCTGTTCATCCTGGCCTACAACCTGGGCAACTTCTTGCGGCGGTTAGCACTGCCAGAGGCGGTGAAGGACTGGTCGTTGCGCAGCCTCCAGGTCAAGCTGGTCAAGATAGGCGGCCGGCTGGTGCGCCATGCCAGGCGTTTGGTGTTCCAGCTTGCGGAGGTGGCGGTGCCCCGAGAGGTGTTCCAGGAGGTGCTCGAGCGCATCGGGGGGTTATGCCCGGTAGCGGGGTAGCGGTAGCCCCTGCTGCCAGTAGGCCGGGGAAGGTGATCTTAGAGGCAGGTATGTTCCTGAGCCGGCAGGTGGTGATGGCGGAGACCATATGGGCCGGGAGAGGAGGTGACAACAGGCCGAATGGGCGGGAAAGCCGCGTTTCATGGGCAGAGAGCAGGAGTTTGACGCGATATGGAGTCAGGGGTAGGATACAGGCCGTCGGGGGCACAGCATCTTAGGGGTCACGAGGTTGATATGGGGAATCCCGAATCGATACTTGGAAGATGAGGGAGAGATACAAAGAGGGGTAAGCAACAACGTTTTGGTGAGTTCGGTGCCTGTCGGGCTTCTCGGAACCTTGTGCTTCTCAATGGCATAAAGCACGACGAACATGGCCATTTCAACGCTGGTAGTCCAGCAGTCGCGACTGCGTTGAGCCCATAGCAGGAGACTCAGATGGACCGCTTGAAATTCTTTGCGCTGACCCGGCGCTACCACGTCATCGACAACCCGATCAGTGAGACGAAACTAGAACGCGTGGTGGGCATCCTGAACCTGGCTGCGAACGCAAAAGTCCTCGACATTGCTAGTGGAAAAGGCGAACTATTATGTCGGATCGCCGCGAAATATCAAGCGCGTTGCACGGGTGTGGAGCTCAATCCCGAGCACTGCGCCAGCGCGGAAGCCACAGTTCAAAGGCGCGGACTTTCTGAGTTCGTCGAAATCCGCAACCAACCTGGCCAGGACTTCCAGGCTGACGCTGGCAGCTATGACGTGGCCATGTGCGTCGGCGCGGAGTGGATATTCGCCGGCTGGAAGGGAACGCTCGCCCACCTAGCGAACTGGACGCGGGACGGTGGAATTGTCGTAGCCGGTACTCCCTTCTGGGCCACGAGACCCTCACAGGATTACCTGACGCTGAGCGGGATATCGGAGGACGACTTCACGTCGCATGCCGGCAACATCGCCATCGGGGAGGGAATCGGCTTGACGCTCGTATACTCTATCGCGAGTAATCGGGATGATTGGGACCACTATTGCGGTCTGACTTGGCTGGCCGCTTACGACCACATTCGCGAGAATCCGGGTGACGCGGATAACGGCGAAATCGCCGTCCTGACGGAGAAGGACAAGCAGGAGTATTTCCGCGGAGGACGCGAGTGTCTGAGCTGGGGAATCTACGTCTTTAGGAAGTAGGGCCGCGTTTAGCGCTGATATTCGTGGCGGACGGCAGCACGACCGTGACTTGGGTGCCGCGGCCCTCCTCGGACTCCACCTCGATACTGCCGCCGTGCTGCTCGACGATCTGCTTGTAGCCGTTCTATTTCGCTAAACGGGCTGACCGCCGACGACGGAGGCGTGGTCGATTGACCTGTTCGTCGCCCACGTAGGCGGTCCGCCCGCCAATTTGACAGCCACGCCGACGCACAGCGGCGAAAACGGGTCAACATCTTCGCAGATGCCGCGGATGGTATGCGGCTTGGTCAGGTCGCCCCTGACAACGCTGCATCCCATTCTCTCCAGGTGATCCGCACCTTCCTCCGGCAGGGCCAGGGCTCTTACGTAAAAACCTTCATCGATAAGCCTCTGGCACAGGAACCCGCCGATGAATCCGCCCGCGCCGGTGACAAGAGTTGTCTTCCTTTGCTCTCCCGTCACGACCGTTCTCCCAGAAGCTTCTTCTGTCTTCTATAGAATTCCACTTCCTGTTCGTATTGGTAAGGGAGCGCCGGAGATTTCCAATCGGCCACCGGCTTTCCGGGGTTCAATCGGGTTTGCAGGTAGTCGGAACTCATTACCACAAAGGGCTTGGCGGTATCCAGCCCGAGCGCGCGGATATTTTCCGCCATGCGGTGCCTGCTGGGTCCGACTCTGACTTCGATCGACTTGCAGGTGGAGTTCTTGATCTTGCCGTCCACTTCGGTCACGACCCTGAAGATCGTGTCTTCGTAGTTGTTGAACGACACCAGGTCAAATGCCTTGACCGAAAAGCCCGGACCGATCTCCCCTTTCACGTCCACGATGGGTTCTTCTGTATCCGGGTCCACCACGCCGAACTCGAAATGGTTCCCGGACAGTCTATACGGTATCTGGGTGAGAAACTTCGGGAAACCCCAGATCTCCCGTCCCGCGGCCCTCGCTCCGGGGATAGTCACCGGCATCTCGATAACATACATCCCCATGTTCTTCCACCATTTCTCTTTCTTGGCAAACAGGAGCTTGGGAAACGGCATTGACGGCGGCCCCAGCGCCTCCGGATACACGATGGCCGCCACCACCACCTCGTCGTAGGCGCCCACGGTCACCTGCTGGTAATTGAAAAACGTCAGCGAGGCGAGGGCCTTTCCATTGAAAAAGCGGACCGGCAGCAATCCCGTCCCCTTCAACACCGGAAGCACCCGGTCATACTCAACGAAGTAGTTGATGACGCGCAACGCAACCTTGTAGAAGAACATGGGGACCTGGGTTTTGGTGTATGACGTGGTGTAGTAGGTTCGTGGAACGTCAAAGAAATCCTTTCTCATAACGCACCTTCCTGTTGATTGTCCAAACCTGATATGTCCCTCAGGGGAACAGGCGATTACCGGACTCTGGCTGGAGGGCTGGCTGGCATTCGAACCCACGACTCGCGGATCAAGGGTTCCGGACTCTACCGCTGAGCTACCGGCCCCAGCACCGCAGATCGTATCTGTCTTCGCCCGCCAGGACAACCTCAGGTCCGCGCCAGCCGATCGCTTACCGATCAGCTTCCTCAGGATCCCGCCGTCGGCACGGCGTCCATGGGCTTCGCCGCGTCCCTTTGGAGGTCCGGCAGGACGTGGCTGTAGGTGTCCTGGGCGACGGCGATGGTGGCCTGCGCCATGGCGCCAATAGGGCTCGCCCCCTTGCACTCCTCGCCCTCACCGCAGGCACCCGGTACACCAGGAGCAGGTGGGGTTGGCTACCCAGGCCCTGACCGTCGCGTCTCTAGGTTCCATCATGACTGCCACCTCCTGGGTAGTGTTAGATACCAATTATTATCCAACACCTCGCATTTTTCTCATCCCCAAACGTGCGCCTGCGCACCTGAAAACGGAGTGTCGGCACCTAAAGCGCAAATCCTCCTTTTCTGGTGAGACACGATTCAGTTACGCGCCCGTCGCGCCGGGCCTCCGGCGCACCTGAATGCGCTTCAGGTGCGCCCCTCCTGTTGAGCCTTAGGCGCGGTACGGCACCTGATTGCCAGCAAAGGGTTCCCCTTTTGCGGACCGTGGCAACGTAGCGCTGCAGGGCCGAGAACCGCGGTGCGCCTGTGTGAGCCGCGGGAGGAGCGCTAGTTCTATACCAAAGCTACCGCACGGGTCCGGCTCGGCCGCCCTGCCGCTGGCCAACGCCGTCGCGTGGTTCCTGGCGGTGATAAGGAGCTGTTCGGCGAGTCAGTGGTCACGCAACCATGGGCAGACGCGCGCCTGCTCAAATTGGCGCGAGGTCGGCCACTGTTTCTTGGCGTGCGCCAGAGGTGCAGCATCCATGGCTGAGATTACCTCCGCGAATGCCGGCCGGACGCCGACTCGTCAGTGAGCCACCTGCTTGTGCGAAGGCGTGGTGGTGAGGTAAGGCAGTCGGGTCACTCGCCGTAGCCTATGTTGTCCTCATCGGCGAGGGCACCCAGCCGGGGACTGAGCCCGGTTTTCCCGGCGTCTGCTGAGCAGCTCCCGTGGTTCGAGCATCCCTCGCGCTCGCCGGCCACCTGCTCAGCGATGCTCGCCACAGCGAAGCAATGGGCAGCCCGCAGGATCTCATCGCCTCGCGTGAGCAAGGCAGACCCCCCGCGAAGCTCGAATCGCTTTCCGGTCGGAGGCAGGCCGGCAAATTGGCCCTGGTGGGTGGCAGTCATGAGCCACCTCCAGAACACGCGCTCGCCGCTGCTGAGCGGCTCGCCGATGGGTGTAATGGCCAGGTCAGGCAGGGCGGCAAACGTAGCGACGAGATAGCGACGGATCTCTTCCCGGCCCAGCATAACGGTGCCCAAGCCGAACTCCCCGTAGCTCCCATACTTGACGAAGAGCGACGCCAGCCTGTCAGCGTCATGACTGTTCCAGGCCGCCACATACTCCCTCATTAGCCGACAGGCCATCTCCCGAGGCACATCGCGTCTCATCTTCGCTCGGTCTCCTCCGGCCCAATTCTTGCCTCAGCCCGCGCGGGACACACGCAATCCGTTCTCCACTGTGGTCCCGACATCCGGCAGTCGATTGCCGTACGCCACCTGTCCTTCCCCGGCAGACCGAATATATATCCCGATTGTTGCGTCGGTGTTACGGCAATGTTAACAGCACGTTACATCCACCAGATCGAGCACTCCCAGATATTGACAAAGCACGCGCAGTGTACGAGAATAGCGGCAGGCGGCAACCGGTAGCCGCTTACCGTGCCCAGGCGGGCGTGAGGTTTGTGTTATGCACCGTGTGTATGCCAAGGAAGATGTCTGCATAGGATGTGGTCTCTGCGAGGTGTACTGCGCTCTTGCCCATTCCATCTCGGAAGACCTCATCAAGGCATTCAAGAAAGAGCACCCGCGGCCGCTGGCCCGCATCCGCGTGGAGCGGACGAACGGCCTCTTCCTGCCGATGCAATGCCGTCACTGCCCCGATTCTCCCTGCGTCTACGCCTGCCTCACCGGCGCAATGTACAAGGACCCCGACAGCGGTGCCGTCGCTGTCGACCCGGAGAAGTGCAGCGGTTGCTGGACATGCATCATGGTCTGCCCCTACGGCGCCATCACGCGTGACATCGATAGAGGCATCGTTGCCAAGTGCGACCTCTGCCCAGGCCGGGATGTTCCCGCCTGTGTTGCCAACTGCCCAAACGAGGCCCTGGTCTGGATAGAAGACGGAGCGGCTGGCCGAGCATCGCCTCTGGCCGCGACAGCGCAGGAGAGAGCCGGTGGCCACTAGAACCAGAGGACAGATGCGGCAGCCAACGTCGGCGTCCGTGGGGAGGACGAAGGCCCCGAGGACGGAGTACCTGATCATCGGGAACTCCGCCGGGGGGATCGCTGCTGCTGAGGCTATCCGCGAGGTGGATCGCGAGGGCGCCATCACCATCGTGTCCGAGGAGCCCTATCCTGCCTACTCTCGTCCCCTCATATCTGACTACCTGGCCGGTGAGCGCTCTCTGGATAGCATGCTCCTGCGGCTGCCGGACTTTTACGAGAGGAACAGGATCGAAGCGCTACTTGGCACAAGGGCCGCCCGCATCGACTTCGACCGCAAGCTGGTCGAGCTGGAGGACGGCCGGAGGATGGCCTGGCGGAAGCTCCTGCTGGCCACTGGCGGCACACCCATCATCCCTAAGCTGAAGGGCAGCCATCGAGAAGGCGTGTTCACCTTCACCACCCTGGAGGACGCCAAGAAGATACAAGAAGCTGTGGACTCACAACGCAAGGTGGTGGTCATCGGCGGCGGGCTGATAGGCGTGAGCCTTGCCCAGGCCCTGGTGCACCGAGGAGTGGCGGTGGTGATGGTGGAACTGATGGATAGGGTGCTCGGCACAGCACTAGACGTCGAAGCCTCTCACCTAGTGGAGGAGGCGCTCCGCAGAAAACAGATCGAGATCGTTCTCGGCCAAACCGTCAAGGAAATCGTCGGCAGACCCGAAGACGGCCGCCGCGTGGGCGGGGTGATCCTGGAAGACGGCCGGACGATGGCCTGCGATGGCGTCGTGTTCGCCATCGGCGTCGCTCCTCGTGCCGAGCTTGTGAAAGGCTCCGCAGTGACGGTCAAGCGAGGCATCGTCGTCGATCGGCACATGGCCACGAGCTGTCGGGGCGTGTACGCCTGCGGGGATGCGGCCGAAGGGTATGACTTCATCTACAAGACTAATCGTCCTATCCCGGTGTGGCCTAACGCCGTGGCTGGAGGACAGGTGGCGGGCTACAACATGGCCGGGCGGCCGACCAGATACGAAGGCAGCACGGGGATGAATGCGCTGAACTGCTTCGGGCTTTCAACGGTCGCCGCGGGGCTGGTGGAGCCCAAGGGCGACCCAAGCTGCGAAG
>Ga0315274_10003364_pt1 | contig 23797 bp, 21 predicted proteins | sample YL17G02_20_MG_FD_203700 | JGI IMG/M metagenome (GOLD analysis project Ga0315274, IMG submission 203700) | Sediment microbial communities from Yellowstone Lake, YNP, Wyoming, USA - YL17G02_20 | ecosystem: Environmental > Aquatic > Freshwater > Lake > Sediment | place: USA: Wyoming | collected...
CTGGGTTAAGGTCAGTGACGCTGAGGGGGAAATAAAGGGGAAAGCCCTGGACATAGATGGGGAGGGCTTCCTGCTTGTAAGAAAGGAGAATGGAAATGTAAAGAGAGTCATCAGCGGCGACGTATCCTTGATCGGCCGCGATTATTGACCCGTTAGCGGGTAATCATAATTAAGAAAGGGGTAAAGGATGGAAGCAAAAGCTCTGGATAGATGGAGAATGGCAACATACAATGCTTACCGGTGGCGTCGTGAACTGAGCCTGGTCAACAAAATCCTGCTTATGCTGGGCATGGCCTGTATTATCGGACTCGCCGCTCAGATAAGGTTCCCTCTGCCCTGGACGCCGGTGCCGATTACGATGCAGACATTTGCCGTGCTGCTGGCCGGTGTGCTTCTGGGCCGATGGTGGGGAGGTATCAGCGTAGCATCCTATGCAGGTCTTGGAGCTGCCGGGCTGCCCTGGTTCACTGGGTGGTCAGGCGGCGTAGGCCACCTCGCCGGGCCGACTGGAGGCTATATCATCGGTTTCTTCCTGGCTGCCCTGTTTGTCGGGCATTTCATTGATAAATACATCAGGGCAAGGTCTTTCCTTCCCATGCTCGGCATATTGCTTTTCGCCAACTTTGTCTTGATATACGTTCCGGGGCTGCTGCAACTGCACCTGTGGCTGAACCTTGTTGGAGGAGGGAGCGCCAGCTTCTACCACGTCCTGACCCTGGGGTTCTTCCCCTTCATAGCGGGTGACCTGATTAAGATTTTCATTCTCACAGGGATAGCAACGGGAATAACGCCCAAGAAGGCGTTCAACGGAGAGGCAGACAGCCCTAAACGACTGTAGGCGTGTGCCCTATTTCTCCGAGTTGTAGGGGCGTTCAATTGAACGCCCCTATATTGTGCTCCCCCACAATCCTGAAAACCGGGGCCATGCTATGCCCAAAAATCTCGACATTTCGGTTGACTTGAACCCTAAAGGGCTGTAGACTTGACTAATACGGCCCTAGAATTGCGGGGTACCGAAGTTGACCCGGCAAAGGTGGCAAATCACTCCCCCTATTTCTGCGGACTCGCTGGCGCAGCGGCTTCGAAATAAGCCCACACCCCAGGCTCGCGGCGAGGGAAATTCAACCGAACAACCCGATATCGGCCCACTACTCATTCAACTGCTCCATAACCGCGGCATCACAGACCCAGCCCAATTTGACGCCTTTCTTGCCGCTGACGAAAGGCTGGCAAACGACCCCTTCCTGCTTCAGGAGATGGATAAGGCGGTGACCAGGGTTCTTCGCGCCCTGCTCGGGGATGAGCTCATTGCCATATACGGTGACTTCGATGCCGATGGTATTACTGCCGCTGTCCTTCTGGCGCAGGGCATCACAGAGCTCGGCGGCCGGGTTATTTCCTATATACCCCATCGCTTCGATGAAGGCCATGGCTTGAACCTGACCGCTCTGAAAAGCCTGAAGAAGCAGGGGGTCAGCTTGGTTGTGACGGTTGACTGCGGCATTACCGGCGTCTCGGAGGTAGAGGACGGGCACAAGCTGGGGCTAGACATTATCATAACCGATCACCATGTGCCTCTGTCCAATATCCCTACTGCACTGGCGGCAATCGACCCCAAACTTTTCGGCTCAACCTATCCTTTTTACGATCTGGCCGGCGTGGGAGTTGCCTTCAAACTCCTTCAGGCGCTGTTCAAGGCAACGCACAGGGATGGCGAGTTGGAAAAGTTCCTGGACCTTGTTGCTCTGGGCACTGTTGTCGACATGGTGCCTTTGCTTGGAGAGAACAGGTTTCTGGTGAGACGGGGCATTGAGGGATTGAACCAAAACCCGAGGCCCGGCGTCCGAGAGTTGGTGCTCTGCGCGGGGCTCGAAATCGGGGGAATCGATTCCGATAGTATCTCCTATTCGCTGGGGCCTCGTCTTAATGCCAGCGGGAGAATGGACCACGCTGTCACCAGCTATGAACTTCTCACTACGTCTTCCCCCGAGCAGGCTCGCGCGCTTGCAGCTCAGTTGGAGGCCAGGAACGCCGAGCGACAACGGCTGACCGCCGAGGTATTAGCCAAGGTGAGGGCGAAGCTGGCCTCAGAGGGCACAGACCAGCCGCTGCTAATTGTTGGTGGTCACGATTACCCGCATGGTGTGCTGGGGGTGGTCGCCGGTAAGCTGGTGGACGATTTCTATCGGCCTGTGATAATCATGAAGTTGGATGGAGAATCGGTTAGAGGCAGCGCTCGGAGCATCCCCGGATTCGATATCATGGCTGCCTTGGCCGAGTGTCAGGATTTACTCACTCGCTTCGGCGGGCATTCCCAGGCAGCAGGCTTCGTAACACCCACAGCTAACTTGGACCGGCTTCAGCGGCAGCTTCTGGAGATAGCGGCACGGGAACTGGCTGACGTGGACCTTCGTCCTGCCTTGACCATCGACGCTATGCTTCCTCTATCTTCTCTGGGCAGGGAGGCCTACAAGGTTGTGAGCAGGCTGGCTCCCTTCGGCCAGGGCAATCAGGCCCCGGTGTTTCTCAGCGAGAAGGTGAAGGTGGTGGACTCGCGCGTCGTTGGTGGCGGTGGTAAGCATCTCAAGCTCAAGGTGCGTGACGGCCAGGTTGTTTGGGATGCCATCGCCTTCGACCTCGGGGACCGAGAGCTCACTACCTATCTCGACATTGTCTACAATCTGGAAGCAGATTATTGGAACGGGAGAGATCAGCTTCGGCTCAACGTCCTCGACTTTCTTCCCCTAGCATGACCTCGATTACACGAGACGCATACTTATGAAGCGACTTCTGATACTGCTGCTGGTTGTTGCCTTTTCCCTTCTGAGCTGTGCTCCTGTCACCATCGAGAGCCAGGCCAGGGTTGTCCGCGTGATTGACGGGGACACTATCGAGATTGCAGGGGGCGCTCACGTCAGGTACATCGGCATGGATACCCCTGAGATTTATCCGGAAGTGGAGTTCTACGGCCCCGAGGCAAAGGCTAAGAACATTGAGCTTGTGGAAGGTAAGCTGGTGACGCTGGAGAAGGATGTCAGCGAGACAGATAAGTACGGCAGGCTGCTGCGATATGTTTATGTGGACGGCGTCTTCGTAAATGGAGAGCTGGTAAGATTGGGCTATGCGCGGGCTGTGGCCTACCCGCCGGATACCAGATACCGGTGGCAACTGTCGCAATTAGAGAAGGAAGCCAAAGCAGCTAAACTGGGGATTTGGGGAGATTGAGAAAAAATTCGGGATACATGCCAATCCAATACTTATGTGCTGGCAAAGACATATCTTGGATCACCTGGAGAATTATTCTGTGCCCACCTTAAAACCTGTTTCTTCAACTCCTCTTCGAAGTCACCATCGAAAGGCACTTCTTTTGACTCAGAGGCGACTAATTCATCAAGTACCTTGACCACTGAGTCTCTGACAGTGGAGTTAGAGTTAATGGCTTCTACTATTCTCCAAGGTTTCTCTTCTGAAGGGGTTTCCTTTGCGAAACCATGCTCATCTTTTTCTGTTGGCATATGTTCGAATTCGAAGTTCGGGATTGAAATTCGGTGGGTTACTCTAATCCCTTTCTGACGTGCCTCTTGGATGCAACCGTGGATCTTAAGATTCGCAGTCCAGGCACTATTTTTCTTGCCATCCTTTCTGACTGGATAATCTGAGTCACACAAAATGGAAAATGGCACTTTGAAATGAGTCAGAACCTTTACCAATAGGTGCAACGGGTATTTGCCCCGTGCTCTTACTAAAACAGGGCGTTCACTTGCAGAGTACTTGTCAGGGTACATATTCATAACTGTTTCGAATGCAGCGAATTCTGTGTCTCCCTCAATAAGAATGGGCCTTTGGCCAAAGAACATCTCGGCCAAACCGGTGTCGAAACGATTCAACATTTTCAGGTTTTCCCTGGCTCTCTTTTCCTCGTCTTTATTGCTAGAAAAGGACACTCCATCTACGCAGAAAGTGTTCGGTGTTGGGCTGATCTCGGAGCGGCTCAGCCGAACAATTGTGGTGTGATCTTGCAGTGGGTTTATGAACAAAGGGGAATGTGTTGCTAACATTATCTGCCAAGAAGGATCCTTTGCCAGGTCGTAAAGATAGTTACTTGCAGCACGGATAGCGCTTGGATGCAGTGCTACCTCGGGCTCATCTATCAGAAGCATATATCCTGGCAAGAAAAGTTCACTGCTTTGCTGTTCTAACAACGTTTCTGGGCTACACGCTGTTATTTGCTCAATGCGCTGTTTCAGAGAAGTGATTTCCTCTCGTTTCTTCCGGATGGTGTCCTCTTTTTTTGCTCCCTCCATACTCTCTTCCAACTTTGTAATTTTCTTCTTACAGTCAGCGATTTCTTTCTTCGTCTGACTCTCTAGGTCAGCCAAAGCCTTCAGTTTTGAGCGAACCTGTAACATCGCCCAAAACAGAGCCCTTTGTGAGCCTGTTCCTTGCTGAAACCAATTGACCTTATCATCCCACTCTTGAAATTTTACTCCTGAGTTTCTTATCAGTTCTGCGAGTGGGTTGATTTCGATTTCGCCGATGTCTATATCGAAATCAACAGTTAGATTGGGGAATATTTTGCTGTGTGAATTGTTTATATTTGTCTTGATAGTTTCTAACTTTTTCTTCTCTTCTGCAATCGGTTGTTTTAGCAAGTTAGTGCAGCTCTTCAACGTTTTGCTCAATTCCGACTGTTCATCCGCAAGTAAGTTTTTGAGAACATCTGCTACGGGCTGCAGAATAAGGGTAAGTAGTTTTTTGTGTTCCTGTTGCGGGTCCTCCAGAGTACCAATTCTGAACGGTTTAGGGAGTCTACTTGAGAAAACTGTATCTAGACCGCTCGCCTTGCCATCTTCCGCATAATCATTGATCTCAGGGTCCCATGTATATCTTTGCCCTTTCCAGTTGTCCTCTTCATCCCAAACCCACTTGCTTCTTACAAGCAAGAGATCATTCTCTTTAACCTTCCATTTTTCTGCGATATTCGTTGTCCCTTCTGGGATGTGAACCCAAATCTCGACTATGGTGGGCTGTCCGTTTGCTCTTTTGCAAAGATCTTGTTCCTTGGAAAAGGCCTCGCCGCCAACAGCAAGTTCATATGCTCGCAATACACTAGATTTACCAGTATTATTAGGTCCGACGATACACAAGAGATTATCTAATTCAATATTTAATCCCTCTGGGCCTATGCAACCCAGATTGACAATCTTCATCTTAACTAGTTTTGAACGTTCAGGCATATTTCTCCTTGCTAGGAAAAGGCATTTAATGAATCACGTTTTGCTCTGTCTAACTAGTGATAATGCTGTAATTCTGGTGTATGAGACCCCAAGGCCACGGTTTGAGAATAGTTGGAGCATACCACTCCGAAGTTATTTCGTCAAGGCGTTTCGTCTAGGATGACAGCATGCTCTGCAGGGTGATTATAGAGGTTCGGTAATCTTATGTTTTTTGAAAATCCCGTTGAACAGCCCTTTCAATAAGTGTAGAATAGGGCCAGTTAAGCTGAGGTGATAAAGGATGAAGGTGCCGAGGTGCAAGGGGACTCGTGATTTACTGCCCCTGGATATGGCGAAATTCCGCCGTATAGAGGCACAGTTCAGGAATTGCTGCCTCGGTTGGGGCTATCAGGAGATCAGGACACCTATCCTGGAATACCTCCACCTCTTCACTTCCGCCGGCACGCTCTCCCCCGACATGCTGGGAAGGGTTTATTCCTTTCTGGATTGGGATGGCTGGAGCGGGGAGCGGGTGGCGCTGAGGCCCGATGGAACCATACCCACCGCCCGACTTTATGTAGAGAACTTCCAAAATCTTCCTATAGCCAGGTTCTTTTACGTGGAGAACATGTTTGCCTTCGAGGGCACGGGAAAGGAGTCGAGGGAGCGCTGGCAGTGCGGCGCGGAGCTCATCGGCGGGAGCAAGGCGGAAGGAGATGTCGAGCTGATCTCGCTGGCGCTGGAGGCTATCACGAAGCTGGGTATAGAGCCGGTGGAGCTTCGCCTGGCCCATGCCGGCTTAATAAAAACTTTTCTCGAGGGACTGGGGTTGAGCGGGGAGACAGGGGCCGATGTGCTGGACCAGGTCTTCTCCGGAAATGTAGGTGTGCTGAGTTCTCTGAAGGGCGGGAACCCTGAACTGGCGAAGAACCTGCAACTCCTGTTCGGTCTGAAGGGGAACTCCCCTGGCTTTGTGGAAAACCTGCGGGGTGCTTTATGCTCGTCTTTACCTGCTCTCGAACCCAGCCTGAATGAACTTGCCCGGATTTCAAACCTGCTGACCGGTTTAGGTTTTGACTACCAGATAGATTTTACCTCGGGGAGGGGCTTCGAATATTATACCGGCATCATCTTCGGGTTCTACAATTCGGGGCGCAGGTTGGGGGGAGGGGGTAGATACGATGAACTTATCCCTCTGGTCGGGGGGAAGGATGTCTGCGCCTCCGGCTTTGCCTTGTATATTGATGAGCTCATGAATCTGCTTGGCGAAATGCCGCGGCGAGAGAGGGTTTTGATCAGGGCGAAGGACGCTGAAGGGCTCAAGCCCTCACTGGCATTAGCCCGGCAGTTGCGAGAAGCAGGTTATATCGCTGAGTTCGACCTGGGTTACAAGAAGACCGCTGATTTTCGCTGGGTAGTCAATATGCGCGGTGGGGACGAGATTGAGCTGCTCGATCAGTCGAGTGGCAAAAAGCGGCGCAAGTCCTCCGTCGCTGGGTTAGTGAAGCTTCTTGAGGAGGCGAGGTGCAAGTAAAGCTTGCCTTGCCCAAAGGCCAACTTCAAGACAGCACAGCGGACTTGTTGAAGGAAGCGGGTCTTAACGTCGGCGATTATGGTGAAGGCTCCCGCTCCTACAGGCCGCAGTGCTCGGGAGCTTTTGGCCTTTTCCTGAAGGTGTTCCATGAGAAGGATATCGCCATCCAGGTGGCTATAGGTAACTATGACCTGGGCATCTGTCGTCTTGATTGGGCGGAGGAGCTTTTAGCCAAATACCACAGCGAAGCTGTGATTAAGATTCGAGACTTAGGCTATGGGAGGCGAAACCTGTACGCTGTGGCTGCCAGGTCTTCGGGATACTCCTCATTAGAGGCATTGAAAGACCATAACGACAGCCTGCGCATAGTCAGCGAATATCCCAACTTGGCCGAGGCCTTTGCCTTGAAGCAGCGGCTGAGGAGATTCCAGATATTACCCGTTTGGGGATCGGCCGGTGTTTACCCGCCGGAGAATGCAGAACTGGCGATAATCACTGAGCTCTCGTCAAGGAAGCTGAAAGGTCAGGGGTTAGTGCCGGTGGCTACCCTTCTGGAAAGCAGCGCTTACCTAATTGCCAACAGGGATAGTCTGGAGAGAAAAAACCTGAGCCGCCTTTTGGCGTCGCTGTCGAATGGAGCGGTCAGTAGCGCTTATGTCAAGGAGTCTCCCGCCATCAATGCTGGACCCGAAGTGCGATATAAAGCAACAGGCGAGTCCCTGGTTTCCCTGGCGCTTCCTGATGGCCACCAGCAACGTCATGTTGTGGCTTTCCTGAACAGGGCTGGTCTCAAAATAGAGGGTTATAATGTAGGCAAGGCCACCAGCAGGCCCCGGATCGGCCTTGATGGAGTGGCGGTCAAGGTAATCAGGCCTCAAGACATGCCTCTGCAGGTAGCCAATGGGAATTTCGACCTGGCTATTACCGGTAGGGACTGGCTGAGGGATCACCTTTATCGTTTCCCTTCGAGCCCTGTTGATGAAGTGCTTGACCTGGGCTTTGGCAAGGTGAGGATTGTCGCAGTGGTCGGTGGGGATTTGCAGGTTTCCAACACAGATGATTTAAGGAAAATAAGGAAGGACTCCGCGTTGCGAGTAGCTTCGGAGTATGTCAATATCGCCGATAGGTATGCTCATGACAACCATCTGGTGCCATATAAGCTCATCCCTACCTGGGGGGCGAGCGAGGCATTTCTACCCGAGGACGCCGATGTCCTCATCGAGAATACTGAAACTGGTTCAACTATCGCTAAACACAATCTTAAGATCATAGATACTCTGTTTGGGTCGTCGGCGTGTCTTGTCGGGAACACCGAAGCTATCAGATGGCCTGAGAAAAAAGATAGGATAGCTTATCTCCTTGAAATTATGAAGAGAGGTGTAGAGGCTGGCTGCGTTTGTTGAGAAAGGAGCCTTTTGCCTCCGATTTGTCTGCATTTGGGTATTGCAGAGGAAGCGATAGAGCGATTGCACCATCCGGTCATTGATGGAAACAGAGGTAGTTATTACCTCGGCTCTACGGCGCCAGATATACGATTTTTCATTGGTGCCGGCCGTGAGGAGACGCACTTTCTGCCTCTGGATAGCGAGGAGGGGAAGAGCGGGATAAAGCTCATGTTCCAAGCATACCCTGAGCTTATGGAGGACACTGACTTGAATGCTGTAACGAAATCCTTTGTTGCCGGTTATCTTTCCCATTTGGTCACCGATGAGGCCTGGATTTACCAGATTTACCGTCCTTTTTTCGGCAAGCCGTCGGCCGAAAGTGGTAACCCTATGGCAAATCTCATGGACCGTGTGCTTCAATTCGAGCTAGACCGCTCAGAAAGGCTCAACAATAAGAACATGTCAGTGATTCGCACTGAGCTTAACGGCTCGGCTGATGGCGTAACCGTCAGCTTCATTAATACTTCCAATTTGAAAAGATGGAGTGAGTTCGTTTTCATGGCTACCACCAGAAAACCTAACTGGGAGGACTTTCGCCACTTCGCTGAGAAGTACCTTATCTGGATGAGACATATAGCTCCTGAGGAACAGGAGACCTTTTTTGCTTCTTTCGATGTAAGGCGAGAGCAGGTTCTGAAGATGGTTCCCCAGGAGCAGCTTCAGGCATTCCGCAAGCAGTCTATAATCAATTCTGTGAAGGCGGCCAAGGAGTATCTGGGATGAGGATAATCCGAGACCTGGAAGCTGCGAAATCTCTGCTGCTGGGGCACTCTACTGTGGAGTTCGCTGAGGCCTTGCCTGGAGTCAAGCAGAGGATAAGGGAGATATTTGATGAGGATATTACGCCCGATGAGGCCGTGCGGCGAATCCTCAGCGAGGTGCGTACCCGGGGGGATCATGCCCTTTTGGATTTAGGCAGAAAAATTGACGGCATGGGCTTGGCTCAGCTTGAGGTGACCAAGGGAGAGATCGCTGAGTCCTATAAAAAGGTTGACAAAGGTTTAGTGAGCGCTCTCCAACTGGCTGCCGAGAGGGTGCATGCCTTCCACCTGACCCAGAAGCAGAAGCTGGGGTTGGACTTTGTCGAGGGGGGGCTGGGTTTCCTCGTGAGCGCCCTGGAAAGGGTAGGAATCTATATCCCTGGAGGTAGAGCGTATTACCCCTCAACTGTGCTCATGACGGTGATTCCAGCTAAGGTGGCTGGGGTTCCCGAGGTAGTCATCGCCACCCCGCCAGCCCCCGATGGCACGGTTCCGGCTCCTACGCTGGTGGCGGCGGACATAGCAAAGGTCAGTCGGGTGTTCAAAGTTGGGGGCGCTCAGGCCATTGCTGCTTTAGCATACGGCACCAAATCTATTCCCAAGGTGGATAAGATTTGCGGGCCGGGCAATATCTTCGTCACCCTGGCTAAGAAGCAGGTCTATGGCACCGTAGCTATAGATGGGTTGCATGGTCCCACTGAGACAGTCATTATAGCTGATGATTCAGCCAACCCCGTTTTCTGTGCCGCTGACCTTCTGGCTCAGGCAGAGCACGACGAAATGGCCTCTGCTATCCTCATCACTCCCTCGCCCCGTCTTGCGGATGAAGTCAGTGAGGAGGTCAAGCGTCAGCTTGCTAAACTGGAGCGGCGCATTGTTGCGAAGCAATCTCTGGAGCAAAATGGCGCCATAGTCGTTGTTACCAATATCGATGAGGCTATTCAACTGGTGAATCTCTATGCGCCTGAGCACCTCTGCCTCATGATAAAAGATGCCCGTTCTTATCTTGGCCGCATTCGCCATGCTGGCGGTATTTTCATTGGCGCTCCCGAGGCCATTGGAGATTACACAGCAGGGCCGAGCCATGTTATGCCAACGGGCAGAACCGCCCGCTTCAGCTCGCCTCTGAGCGTGTTGGACTTCCTCAAAATATCCATACTGATTGACCTGGGCGACAAGGATTTGAAATCGCTCGGCCCGGCCTCAATAACCATTGCTCGGGCTGAAGGACTGATTGCCCATGCCGTGTCAGTCGAGAAGAGGCTGGAACAGATGGGGAAGGGAGGCGGCGGGAAATGACCCGAGGTGCTGCTAGAGGCGCTAAGTGGCTCATTAGAGGCGATCTTGTAGGCATTGAGCCATATGAGCCTATAGTCCCGCTTGAAGTGCTCAGCGAGCGTTGCGGGGTTCCTGTTGAGAAGCTGATAAAGCTTGACGGAAATGAGAATCCCTACGGCTGCTCACCACGCGTGCGCCGCGCTTTGGCAAATTATCCCTTCTATCATATCTACCCAGACCCCCTGCAAAGAGAAATAATGGGGCCTCTGGAGGAGTATGTAGGAGTCGGCCGGGAGCATGTAGTGGCTGGCAGCGGCAGCGACGAGCTCATTGACCTGATACTGCGCCTATTCCTCGAACCCGGTGATAAGGTAATTAACTCCGTCCCGACCTTCGGGATGTATCCTTTCAGCACAGCAGTCTGTGGGGGCAAAACAGTCGTTGTGCCCCGCAACGATGCCTACGAGGTGGATGTCGCCGGTGTGAAATCAGCCATAGACAAGCGGACAAAGGTAATTTTCATTGCCTCGCCTAATAATCCCACAGGCAACGCTACCCCTCAAAGTGACATACTGAGGCTAATTGAAACTGGCGTGATTGTGGTCGTTGATGAGGCATATTATGAGTTCTGCGGGGAGACTGTTGCCCCGCTGGTTCCCAAGTACACTAATCTCATTGTCCTGCGCTCGTTCAGCAAATGGGCAGGGCTGGGAGGCCTCAGGGTCGGCTACGGCATCTTCTCCATCAACATCGCAGAGCTTATTCGCAGGATCAAGATACCCTATAATGTAAATATAGCGGCGATGATTGCGGTGAAAGAATCGCTGGCAGACAAACACTATCTTCAGACCAAGGTCAGGGCAATCATCGCTGAAAGGAAGCGGCTCTTTGACAAGCTGAAGAAGCAGGGGGTGCTTAGCCCCTTCCCATCCCAATCCAATTTCATCCTCTGCCGGGTGATCAAAGGCGATGCCCGGAAGATCAAGCAGGGACTGGATAGCAAGGGCATCTTCTTGAGATACTTTGATACGCCTTTGCTCAGGAATATGTTGCGGATTAGCATAGGCAAGCCGGAGCATACTGATGCCTTGATCGAAGCGCTGGCAAAATACAAAGGAGGGTAAGATGGCCGATAAACCTGCTAAGACCACTAAGACCACTAAGACCACGAAGACCACGAAGGCCCCTAAAGCCCCTCAGGCCCCTAAGGCTCCTCAGGCTGCTAAGAAGAGACAAGCCACGGTCACCCGTGAAACAGCCGAAACCAAGGTAAAGATGGAGCTTGCGCTCGACGGCAGGGGCAAGTGCCAGGCTAAAACAGGCATAGGGATGCTCGACCACCTCGTAGAGCAAATAGCACGGCATGGCTTGTTCGACATAATGGTTGAGGCGAAAGGAGACCTCAAGGTGGGGCAGCATCATATCCTCGAAGATGTTGCTATTTGTTTGGGGCAGGCGCTCGATAAGGCGCTTGGTGATCGACGGGGCATCGCCAGGATGGGATACGCTATAGTGCCCATGGATGAGGCACTGTCGATGGTGGCACTGGACATCGGTGGTAGAGGCTTCGCCGTCGTCGAGTTTCCCCTTGAGGGGAGGGACATAGGCGGCCTTGACGCAGACCTCGTAAAGCACTTCCTTCAGACCTTTGCTGCAGAAGCTAAACTCAATCTCCATGCTAGGCTTCTGGCAAAGGGGAATGACCATCACAGGGTGGAGGCACTGTTTAAGGCTCTTGCGAGGTCGCTGGACATGGCCACTAGGATAGATGAGAGGGTAGGCAGCGAAGTTCCTAGCACCAAGGGGAAGATATAGAAACCTTCGAAGTCCGAATCCTCCTCTTCAGGGGCTTGGTTGATGATAGTTTCTCCCTTGTGTAAACTACAACCTACCGCTAACTGCGATTTGCACGGCTAGTGAGTTCTTAGGGTAGATCATGACGAAGTACATATATTTGATCCGAAGTCCGGAACAGCTTGAGCCCCACTCATTCAGGTCAGAGATATTCGATAGACTCGTGCCTCAATTACTCCGACTCAATCCTGAAAAACTCAAGATCGACCTCACCGAAGTAAAACCACCCAGATTCTCGATTCTCCCTCTAAAAAGAAGCGGACTAGCCATGATATCGGTCTGGGATAAATTGGCGGACCGTGCTAAACACTGGCAGGACGAGATGGCCAGCATCAGCTCGAGCGTGGCAGGTTATAAGGTCACAGAATCCACGCCGCTGGCCTACAAAAAGGACTGGGACAACGGCAGAGCGTCGCCGGGCGCCGTGATGTTGACGCTCATGAGGAAGAACCCATCGCTGAGTTATGAACAATTCATGAAGGAATGGTTTGATCATCATACCCCCCTGGCAATGCGGATTCATCCGTTGTGGAACTACATACGCAATGTAGTGGAAACAGAGGTCATTGAGGGCTCTCCACCGATGGATGGCATTGTGGAAGAGCATTGTCGGAGCCTTCGAGATATCACCAACCCGGCGCGCTATTTCGGGGGACTATTAAGGATGTTTCCGAACATGGTTAGAGTGGGCCTGCATGCCAATAAGTTCCTGCAAATCTCAGCGGTTGAGAACTATCTGGTTACGGAATATCATATTCGCAGCTAAGCAGCTCTCGTCAAAATGGTGATATCCCAACTTTAACAAACGACCGCTATTGCAGCATCCTTGGGAATTGCTGCGACGGCGGCTAGCTCTTCAGGATATACTCACTCGTCATAGTGGTGCGGATGCGGTTCAGGTCGAGGAAAGAGGTAACACTCCTCAGCATCACAATCATGTTCCACACCAGCTTGAACGGGTTCTTACCAGCGCCGTAGAAAAGGAAGTAATTGGTGGTATGCCTCGCTGAAGGCCAGGCCTCCTCCACAATGCCTTCGTAGGGCGGCGCATCCGGCGTGAGTGCCCTGGTCACAACGTTACGTATATAGCGTGTGCGCGGCTGCATCGCCTCCGAGACCGGCGACTGCCTTCCATGCCAGCGCCGAATCCACTCCTCGCGGGAAAGCCTTTTCGGACGTTCCATCAAAGTAACTGCGACTATGCCTGGGGAACGCTGGCCATCAGGCCAATTCCTGGGGCCGGAGTGCCGATTGCCACCGTATTCGGTGTAGATCGACTCATCCACTAGATAGCCAGCAAACCTGAAGCCTGCGGCCCGGAGGATCTCCTCGCACGGGGCACGTTTCTCAACATCGTTGAGCCAGAGGGCTATTTCAGCGCACATACGCTCTCCGGGATGAAACGGCGCAGATGATCTCACATTCGCATCTTGATCAACAATATACATGGTCAGCTTCACAGCCCCGGCCTCAAGCAATCGGGGTGCCACTTCCTTGAGAAAAACCTGCTGTCTCTCTTTCCTGTCCTGCCCCTTGGGGCCCCAAAGAATGTAGACAAGCTTGTCCATATGCCCCCTTCTCCTTAGCCTTCATAAGGCGTAGCAGTCAATCCATCTCCTAATTCAGAGTTATCAGCCTGTCGCCATACATCTTCTCGGTTGAGCCCGCCATTATCTTTATCCTCTGCTTTCGCGACATAAACCGCTCCAATAACGTCTGCGAAAAGCTGTAGGTGCGTCCGGGAATGGCGAGAGGTTGTTTCCCGAGGGCAGCAATAGCCTCGTGGGCCACCTTCTCCACTATCAAGGGCTTGGGGGCGAAGGCCCCGAGACTCTCAGGCTTGCTGGAAACGTAGTTCGGCGTCTCAATAGCTCCGGCGCAACAGGCAATCACATCCACTCCTTTGCCCTTCAGTTCATACCACAGTCCCTCGGCCAGCACTATGTTGAAGGCCTTGGTGGCACCATAACTGGCCAGCCAGGGGGCTCCCTGCATACCGGAGAGGGACGTCATCAGAATAATCCCTCCCCGCTTCCTTTCGATCATCTTCCGCCCAAAGTGATGCGCTAGCGTCAGAGGGCCGCGGCAGTTCACATCAATAGCCCTGAGCTGCTTCTCGATGGAGTGCTCAAAGAAAGAGCCTATGAGCATGTAGGCGGTATCGTATACCAGCAAACCGATCTCAAAGTCTTTTGTCTCTGCTGCTATCGTTTTCAGCATATCCGGGGCAGCCAGATCCATAGAAATGGTCTTCACCGATATACCGTGTTTGCCTTTGAGCTCAGCGGCTCTTGACTCCAATGGGCCGGACCTGCGCGCGATCAACACCAAGTTCAAGCCCTTCTGTGCCAGCTCAGAGGCGAAGGCTGCCCCTAGCCCAACAGAGGCACCGGCGATCAGCGCCCACGGCCCATATCTTCCTTTGAAGCTATCTGATTTATTGGCCACAGATCTCCTCCTTTACCGTTCGACCGTACCATATTACGCGCCAAAGCCAGGATGGTCAATGGCTACCACCAACAAACGATCCTTCCACTACTATTGTACGACCAGACAACGTTCCAGCGAAATGGTGACCCAGCGCGGTTTCCGGTTTGTGGGACAGCGGCATGCATGAAACCAATACATGCTTGACACCAAGAACGCCTAGGCATATCATGGCTAAAATCGCCGCAGGGGTGAGCAGCTGGTTTCATCCATGGTCGGCGAAATGATATCGACTAATAGAAACCAACAGTGGCAAGGGAGGTATCATGAAAACACTGGTTACTGGAAGCACTGGAATGGTTGGAAGTGCTCTCGTGGAACGTCTCCTAGCTCGGGGCTACGAGGTCCGTGCCTTAGCCCGGAAGACCTCCGATCTCAGTCACCTCAAGACCACTCGAGCCGAGATTGTCTTTGGTGACATTACAGACTACGACACCTTGCCACCAATCGTGCAAGGCATCGAGATAGTCTTCCATGCCGCAGCTAAGGTTACACCGGGCTGGGGAACGTGGAAGGAGTATGAGAAGACCACTGTGGAGGGCACCGAGAACATGTTGAGGGCTAGCGCTGAGGCAGGAGTGAGGCGTTTTCTCCAAGTCAGCTCTTACACGGTCTATGGTGAAGCCTGCCAGAAGGGCGACATTCCGGCTGACGAATCCACGGCGTGTGAAGCGCGCAAGACTCCTCCGACATACTACGACTACTCCAAGCTACTCGCTGAACAGGCCTGTTGGGAATACCATAGGCAAGGCAAGATCCAGGTCTCCATGATAAGAATAGGCTCTGCATATGGCCCACGGGACAGGCTGCTTGCTGATCGGGTTTACAAGCAGACTTCCTTTCCCATCATGATGTGGCCGGGCAGCGCTAATCCTCGATACGCAATTGTCTACGTGTACGATATAGTTGAACTAGCTATTCTCGCTGCCACCAATGACAAAGCCATAGGCCAGGCGTACAACGTAGCCGGGCCTGAGCCGGTAAGGCTTAAGGAGTTTACCAAGGCCATGATCCGCGCTCGAGGGGCGAAGAGGTCTTGGGTAACGATGCCATACGCCGTAGCTTGGGTATGGTGCTATTCGATGGAGACATTCGCCAAGTTGCGGCGTTCCAAAGAGATGCCATACCTGACGCTCGCAAGCCTCTGTAGCATCAACAATGAGGGTTATCTCGATGGCTCCAAAGCCAAGAACGAGCTTGGCTGGCAGCCTAAGATATCGGTTGAAGAAGGCACTAAGCTCTACGTCCAGTGGAAGCTATCTCAAAAGAAGAAATGACATCTGCCGTCGAAGTCTAAGTGCCTGCCCCCTCCCCGTAATGCTTGCGCAGTGGGATCTCTTTGAGGAAGAGATTAACCACCCAGCCTAGAGCGACCAGGATAAGAGCTATAAAGAAGACCTCTGTTATGCCGGAATTAAGGGCCGACTTAAGCGTGTGCATTACCTGCTCGAATAGAGCCATCCCCTGTGGCCCTAAGGGCTCGAAGAAGCCTTTTAATTGCTCCGCTGCATTGGGGTTAGACAGCGCTTGGGGGTTGTGTGCCAGTTCAACTAATTGTTCTTGCGGGATAATAGCCTTTGCCTGTTGAGAAAGCCCACCCATCAATTCAGTGGCGAAACGGTTGTTCATCACTGAGCCGAAGATAGCTAGCCCAAAGGCGCCGCCGATGGAGCGGAAGAAAGCCGCCGAAGAGGTAGCTGCCCCCAGTGCAGAGTAAGGGATTGCATTCTGAACCGCTAAAACATAAAGGGGCATGGTTATGCCCAGCCCAAAGCCTGTTACCACTATGTTAGTTATGGCCCTGGTGTTGCTGGTTTCTGCCGACATCTGAGATAGCAGCCACATGCCTACAGCCATGACCCCCAGGCCTACCATTCCCTGGAGTCGGTAGTGCCCCCCTGCACGTGACAGTAGCTGCCCCGAGATAATGGAACCGGCTATCATACCTAACATCATGGGTGTCAGGAATGTGCCGCTGTTGGTAGCGGATTGCCCTAATACATACTGAAAGAAGAGGGGTATGAAGATAATGCCACCGAACATACCGAAACCAGTGATGAAGATGATGAATACTGAAACAGCTACGATGCGGTTCTTAAAGAGCCACATGGGGATGATAGGTTCCTCGGCTCGGCTCTCGAGCACTATAAAAAGAAGGATCATGACCGCTGAGAAAGCGAACATGCTGATGATTTGGACGGAATCCCAGGGATACTCGACACCGCCCCAAGTCAGGGCTAGCAACATTGGCACTACAGCAAGTATCAGCGTCGTTATGCCCAGATAGTCAATTTTATGTTTCATTTGGTCAGGCCTGAGATGCGGGAAGAAGAATATGAACAGGGCGACAATCAGGACTCCCAGGGGGATATTGACGAAAAAGACCCAATGCCAGGACAGAGTATCGGTAATGTATCCGCCCAGAGTTGGCCCAATGATGGACGATAGCCCGAAGGTGCCAGCCATGAGCCCTTGATACTTTCCACGTTCGGCAGGCGGGAAAATGTCGCCAATGACAGTGAAGGCATTGGCCATCATGATACCTGCGCCTATACCCTGAAATCCCCGGAAGAAAATGAGTTGCGTCATGTTGCTGCTGAAGCCGCAGAGGAGAGAGCCCACTATGAAGATTGCCAGTCCGCCAACATAGAACCATTTGCGGCCGTACATATCGGTCAGCTTGCCGGTTATCGGTATAGCGATGGTCGAGGTGATGATGTAGGCTGTGGTCACCCAGGTGAAATGGGTTAATCCGCCGAGGTCAAAGATGATTTTCGGCATGGCAGTGCCCACTACCGTCTGGTCCAGCGAACTCAGGAACATAGCCAGCAGCACGCCGGCCAGTGTGATGATTATTTGTCGTCTGGGCAGGGAATTGATACCAAGCCGCTCGGCTGTTATATCATTGTTATTTGATTGCTCTTTTGCCACGTTTCTTGTCTATATCGCGGACGTTGGCGGTTCGATCGCCAAATGTCTTCGAACCCAAAATCGCATTAATATATATGATACCACAAAGCTGGTTAGGAGGCTAGGCCAGGTGGGAGAACCGAGCAAAGAGCGGGCTTGACAAAAGAAGCAATGGGGGTGAGAATTCAATTGTTATGAGAAAGAAATTGGACAAGCCTAAGATTCGCTTCCCTCGCGATGAGGGGGGGCACCCTTCCTTCATCGTAGAATGGTGGTATGTTCATTTCAGCCTCAGCGATCCTGAGGGCAGGGAATACAGCGTTATGGTGGCCTATTTCAATTTTGGGCTCAAGATTCTCTCTATCTCTGACATTGCGGCAGGGCGCTTTCAGAAGTTTGTTTCCGGCTCAGCGCTGCATTATGTCGAGCAAAAATTCGACCTGCGATGGGGGCGCGACCATTGGTTTCGCACTGACCCAGAGTCGTTTTCTTACCAACTGGAATCGTATGGTGGGGAAGTCGGTCTCAATCTTACTCTGGTCTCGGAGAAACCTCCCCTCTTAGGATGTGGAAGAGGTCTAATCGAATGGACAGGTGGAAGCTCATACTATTACTCGCTGAGCCGACTCAAAACTAAAGGTGAGATTAGGCTGGCCAACAAGGCAATCAAGGTCGAAGGTGTAGGCTTCATGGACCATCAATGGATGAACTATCTGGCCGAGGATGGCTGGGACTGGTTTGCTGTCCAATTAAACAACAATTGCGAGATGGTCTTCTGGCATTTAGTGAATCCCGATGGATCGCTTAAGACTGTGGATTTGACAATAATGTTTGCTGATAACTCAGTATATCACACACAAGATTTTGCGCTGAGAAGGCTGAAATCCTGGGTCTCCCCACAAAGTGGGAGGGGATACGGCGTGCTCTGGAGGCTTCAGCACGAAGCTCTCGGGCTGGATTTGAAAATTGAGGGACGCCCTGTCCAACAGGAAATACAGATGTTCGAGACGCTGTCCATGCCTCCCTTCTACTTCTGGGAGGGCAGTACAACTGTATCCGGCTATCTGGACGGCAAGGCAGTCTCGGGTGCGGGCTATGCAGAGTTCGTGCGTCTGTCCGACGGCTCAGAATAGCCTAAAGCTACCGGTTCTCAAAATAGGATGCAGCCTGTCCAGGTCACCCTATCGGGGCGGAAGTTGCAGTCCAGGCTGAACTTCTCCAGTAATCCCACGACATTTACTGCTAGCGATTCCAGGGAGGTTCTGGCTTTATCTTGGTGAGGGCACGGGTCGCCGGTTTCGGCTCTGCAAATCTCGCAGAGTGCGCAATTTCCTCCGATCATTCCCCAGACATGCTTCAGCCCTTTGTCTCTCAGGCACTCTTCAAGTTGGAGCACTCTGTTATGGAAATCAACCTTGCTCTGTCTCAACCCTTTGATGTCGCTGGCAATATCCAGCGCTTTCGAGAATTGCAGCAAGACGCCATGCTGGAATTTCTTGAGTCGAACCTTGATTTCCTCCAGTGAGCCTATGTGAGGCGGACACATGTAGTTATTGCCATAATTCCCACACTTGTTTACAAAGCAAAGGTCCCTTATCCTTTGCTCCGGCACGAGGAGCCCTGCATCGAATTCCAGGCAGGTCTCGATCCCCAGTTCCTGTGCAAGCCTTGATAGCTGCGTCTGAGCCATGTGCGCGCTTCGCTTCAAAATCCCTGGAGAAGATTGTATAGGTGATAGAATCAGGGAAAATATTATGCACCAAATCCTGAGGCAGTGCAAGTATGAATCCAGATGTCGTTACAGCGCTGGACAAGCCACTGGACAACTCAAGCTAGCCGCGGCTTTCGAGGTCTTTCGGGGTGGCAATCCCTAACAGCGTTCTAGACCCAGCCTTCGGCAACCAGTTTGTCGTGAAGCTCGTCGGGATGGTGTCGGCAGTGGTATTCCAGGCGGCTCGATTCGGCGTGAGCTTTGTTGTAGGGCCAGCCAACGGCCATGCGGTTTCGCTCGTGGAGTTCGTGCAGTAGTACGTAGGGACGCTCCGCTTCTTCGATATCGTCGTCTATCCATACCTCATTCTCAGGCACGAACTCATAAACGTAGTCATGGCCGCCTTGGGTAAAATCTATGTCGAAGACGCTGCGCACCAGTCTGCCGTTGACGACCCAGACGCTGAGGCCGCTCTCCAGTTTGCGCCACAGCCTGTCGTGAACGTCTTTGCCTTCGGGCAGCTTCTCTCCACGGTGGGTCATGGTCTTCAAGTCACCGGCGAGGCGGCGCTCCCTGCGCTCGGCACGGTCGGCCACTACCAAGGCCTTTTCGTAAGGCATGCCCCCCGCCATGAGTCGGCGCTCCACCAGCAGATGGTCGATGAAAAACTGCCGCTCATCGTCTTGGGCTTCGCGGTCGATCCAGAGTTCGTTCACCGGAATGTAGGGGTAGCGGTAGTGCTGGCCGAAGTTGGTGAACTCCTCATCCATGTTGCTGCGAATGTAAGAGCCATCGACAATCCACACCTGTAGATTACCAAGCTCTTCAGCTTTTTCCAGATAAGGAGGTTTCCTTTGCTCGGCCATGAACTCCTTCTTTGTCGCAGAAGCCTTTTGCCTATCGAGATTATAGGGGGCGCTACCAGGAGAATCAAGAGGAAAGAAATATTGGGGGCGACCCGCCTCGGCGGGTCGCCCCCAATAGACAATTAACCGGCGAGGAGGTAGATTCTATCTCCAAGCGTTTGAATCTATACCTTCTGCACTTCAAAGTACAGGAGAGAATGGTCTGAGTAAGCATCTCGCCAGGAATCCTGAGCTTTAGCAGAGGGTTGGTTGACCCATCCCCGAACGTCAACATCAACACTCTCATTTTGCGGGTTTTCGAACTGCTTGAACACCAGGTGTTTGGCTGCGTAGACATGGTCGATGTCAGATGGTGGTAGAGAAGAAGCGCTCCCGCCGTACCAGGTCTTATCGTAAGCTTTTTTCAGTCTGCGCATACCATAGTACTGGCTAGCCCGTGTATCCCATTTACGTAGTTCTGTTTCTGAGTTGATATCTTTCTGGAATGGGTACTCCATGCCCATGGTGTTCAGATCACCTAAGAAAATATAGTTCGCTTTGTTCTTGCCCCCGAGTGCCTTGTCGAGCGTTCCCCTGAGCTTCACAGCCTTGTCCAGCATATCGTCGCGCAACCCCATACCGCGTGGCTCATCGCTACTGGCAAGGTGAAGGAAAAGCAGGGTGTAATAAACTCCATCAACGGTGATTGTGGCCAGCAACCCCGGCCTCATGCCTGGGACGGTTGATTTGAACTCGACGCGCTGGGTCATGAAACAGGTCAGCGTGCTTCTTACACCCACCAGAATTTCTTGGGTTTGAGGCCCTTCCGTGATCTGGCAGGTGTAGCCCGGGAAGAGCTGGGTTACGTCAGCAAACACGTCTTTTCCTTTCACTTCGTACAAGGCAAAAACGTCCGGGTTTTGTTGTTTCAAGAACGAGATTACTCTGCCAACGCGCTCGGGGTCATCGCTTAAGTTATGGGTGTTCCAGGAAGCTACAGAGAAAGCCTTTGCCATTTAGCCACCTCCCTATTCTTTATGAAATCTGCCCCCGACCGCACATGTTGTAGCATAAACTCCCGTAAGAGTCAAGCGCAAGATTTATTTAAGCGCACAAGATCAGGCTAGGCTTCGCTGCCTGGCTTGATTGCGCCGCGGGCTTTGTTGGGGTAACATGGAATTGGAGGTGTGAAAGCTGTGGTTAGTGGACAATCGGATTTCGAACTTAAGTTTTTGGATTACCCGGCTGCTGCGGAAGCGGAGAAGCCGGCGCCATCCTCTTTCGAGGACGGAGCGGACTTCCTGGATGCCTATTCCAAAGCTGTGACAAACGTGGTGGCCAGGGTAGGCCCCGCTGTGGTCAGCATACGGGTGAGGAAGAAAGCTTCTGAGCGTCCCCGGAGATGGCCCAATGAGGGAGAAGGCAGCGCATCGGGGGTGATTATAGCTCCCGACGGCTATGTGGTGACTAACAGTCATGTCGTGGAGGGTGCAGGCGAGATAGAGGTGAGCCTGGCGGACGGCAGCGATTACAGTGCCCATCTGGTAGGCCAGGACTCGGCTACGGACCTGGCTCTGGTGAGGGTCACAGGCTCGGGCCTGCCCATAGCGCAACTGGGCGATTCGAGCAAGCTGAAGGTGGGGCAGATGGTCATAGCCATCGGCAACCCGCTGGGTTTCCAGAGCACGGTCACCGCCGGGGTGGTAAGCGCGCTGGGACGCTCTCTGCGCAGCCGCAGCGGCAGGCTCATCGAGAATATGATACAGACGGATGCTGCACTCAATCCGGGCAACAGCGGCGGGCCGCTGGTGGACTCGCGGGGCCTGGTAGTGGGCATCAATACGGCGATTATCCAGTTCGCGCAGGGTATCTGCTTCTCCATACCGGTGAACACGCTGCGCTGGGTGGTGAGCGTGCTCATCAGGGAGGGCAAGGTCACCCGGGGCTATCTGGGCATCTCGGGGCAGATGGTGCCGCTGCCGGTGCGGGTGGTGAGATATTACCTCCTGAAGAACGAGTCAGGCGTGCAGGTGATGAGCGTGGCGCCCCACAGCCCGGCCCAGGCTGCGGGCTTGAGGGAGGGCGACATCATCATCTCGCTGGGGCAGGAGCCGGTGGCCGGCGTGGACGACATACACCACATGCTGACCAGGGACGTTATCGGCAGGAGGCTGGACATGGTGGTGCTGCGTAACTTCACCACCAGGCTGGAGATGACCATAATGCCTGCGGAGTATCAGGAATAGTCCCCTGGACAAACCCTGGACAGGGCTAGCATCCGGGCTAATTCTGAAATTGATGTAGGGGCACGGCATGCCGTGCCCCTACATTTTTGTCGTTTGCCACTTCGGTGAATTCGGATAGCCTGGGGCAGATGCTCCGGGCTTTTTTTGTTGGAGCGGATGCTCCAACCTACCCATCTATTTGCGGAGTGGTGGGTAACGTTTTGTGATAAAAGTCGCATACATAGAGGCTATTAGTTGTTACCCTGAATGTCAGTCGTAGTGCAAGATGTAAACCAGACCCTAGATCGATTGGCGGTGATAGCTTGTTCGGCTATCTTGGTGGAAGGAGGAATTCCAGATTGTCAACTGAGAACAAGACTACGGAAATTGCTAAGAGGCGGTGGAATAGAACGGCCCGGCTCTATGACTACTTGATGGCCCTTATGGAGCAGGTTGTGGTGAGGAAATGGCGCAGGCTCCTGTGGAGGAGGGTGGAAACCAGTCGCGTGCTGGAAATCGGCGTTGGTACGGGCAATAACATCCCCTACTATCCTGCAGATGCTGAAATAACCGCTGTGGACTTCAGCGAGGGAATGCTGAAGCGCGCCAGAGATAAAGCCAGCAGGCATAAGGTGAAAGTGAACCTGCGGCAGATGGATGCGCAGAATCTGGAGTTTGCAGACAATACCTTCGATACGGTGGTAGGAACCATGGTCTTTTGCTCTATTCCCGACACGGTTCGCGGCATCAGGGAAGTTGAGCGTGTATGCAAACGAGGCGGCAAGGTGGTTTTGCTGGAGCAGGACTTCAGCGCCAACCGGTACTCGCGTTTGTTGGCGAAGCTTGTCAACCCCCTGGTAATACGGATGGGGTCAGACTTCCGGCGGAGAACGATAGAGGATGTGGCTAAAAGCGGCTTGAAGGTAGAACGGGTTACCAACCTGTGGGCGGGGCTGTTCAAACTGATTGAAGCAAGAAAGATGTAATTGGGAGGAGGAAAGAATGGCATACGGCTATGACAGGTTATTCGAGGAAATCCGCAAAGCGGGGCTCAATCCCTTGGGGAGCGTGTACACCTCTCTGGATAAAGTGTTCAGGCTTCCCACTGAAGAACAGAGGGAGTTGAAGGCAAGCCTCATCGCTGAGAACTTCCGCTTTCACTACGAGAACAACGCGTATTATCGGAGCCTTTGCGAGCAACAGGGGGTGACTCCATCAGATATCCGCCATTACGACGACCTGGTGAAAATCCCTCTAATACCGGTGAGCCAATTTAAACGGACAGATACCCAGAAGCTGCTGACTCTGGGGCTGGATAAAATCGAGGTCGAGATGAGGAGCACCGGCACCAGCGGAATCCCCAGTGTAACGCGGCGGGACTCCGAAACGGTCACTCAGGGATTTCTTGCCGTATGGGCAATGTACAGGGAGTTCTTCCAGTTCTCGGGCGGAGCGATACTATTCCTGATGCCATCGCCCGAAGAAGTGCCTGAAATGGGCATGATCAAGGTTTCGAACATGCTTGGGGGGT
>Ga0315274_10003366_pt1 | contig 23795 bp, 17 predicted proteins | sample YL17G02_20_MG_FD_203700 | JGI IMG/M metagenome (GOLD analysis project Ga0315274, IMG submission 203700) | Sediment microbial communities from Yellowstone Lake, YNP, Wyoming, USA - YL17G02_20 | ecosystem: Environmental > Aquatic > Freshwater > Lake > Sediment | place: USA: Wyoming | collected...
GCAGCAGCGGTGCCCCAAGCACTTCCTTGCGATTTATCAACATAACTGGACCTCTTCGTAACGACTAACGGCAAAATTATGCCTCACAAACATAATGGTTCAAGATCTTTGTTTCGATTCACTTGATCATAAGTATCAATAAAAATTGGTTTATTATCAAATTTGATGAAAAATTCCGCGCCCAGAGATACTAGCGATTCAACTTTCTAGCGAGGATTATATGCGTCAAATTTTGATGTTTAGTCTACTTTGGCTGTTACCCGGCCAGCAAGTTCATGCTGCGCCGTCTCTAGTCGAACTGGCGCCGATCACGGGCGCAACCGAGAATCTAATCCTTATATTTCCCGGCGGCAAGGTTACTCCCGAGCAGTATGGTGCACTTGCGGCAACGATTGATGCAACGTCGCAAGGACGCATTGCAATCTTTGCAGCGAGATTTAGCGGCAATTTGCCAAACCCACTGCAAACAGATGATAGAATCAAGGCGACGATTCAGTTGATGAAAGCGGCCGGATGGTCCAATCCAGAGTCGCGACTATATTTGGTGGGCCACTCAGACGGTGGGATTATGGGTCATGGTCCAGCAGCAAAACATAGGCTTGGCGGACTGATACTATTAGGTAGCTATATTCCTCACGCTGTTATTTTTGGCGGATCTCTTACTGAGTACCCTCTACCGACCCTGATGATGATAGGCGACCGCGATGGCCATACGGGCATCAATTTTCTTGCAAGGGAGCTATTGCGGCTGCCGGTCAGCACTGTCGCTTGGAATAAACCGGTGCTTCTGATTAATGGCGCGAATCACATGCAGATGGCTGATGGTTCAGCAGTGGCAGAGGATTTAGTTGCGACTACTGAGTTACCTGCTGTGCACATGCAGGTTTCTGGAAACATCATCGACTTCATCGATGCCCAAGGTGACGCGCAGGATGGCCGCGTCACCAGCGCTCGGGGTAGATTGATAGAGCGGCAACGGGTGACGAAGGCCGCACTGCTACCTTTTGCAAAAACCTGGGGCCGTCACGAGACCCTGTGTGCAGAAAATATGGATAATTCGGCGGAGAGTCATGGTGGGTTACAGCCGATGTTATTCACTGGTCAGACAGAATTTCTGGCGTTCCTTGCCGCTAAGCCCGAGCGGCAATATGCAAATGGTGTAAGAGCATTTGACACAGTACCAACCTATGTAGAGCAAACTCCAGATCCGTTTGATATCTCCCTCAACCGCTATGTCGCACCACCGGCCATTGCCTGCAGATATCGCCACTCACCAAAACGCGCCGTTGACTCCGGCGATAAAGACGAGGAAGACAGCAGCTGTGCCGCCCTAAACATGAAGGCAGTGTCCGAGGCGCTGGACTCATTGAAAACATCCGACTTAGGTGGCGACTATCAGATATTAAAAAAGGAATTTGGGAACTGGTCATGGAGCGGAGTAGCCACCGATGGTGACGACACCAGTCAGAGTATCGGTCCGATCACGTTGGTTAGTCGTGAGACGAAAAACTTGGCGCATTGGATGATGTCTCCGGTTAAGCTAGAGAGGATCGGCACAAAGGAGTGGCGAGTTTACGTCAGTCACTGGACGTCAACTGACGGAGTGACTCACTGTAAATTGATTGCACCACTAAAAATAGTCGAGTGGGCTACCACGTTGTTACCCAAGGAACAGGATCTCCGTCGTCGCGCAGCGGCGCGGAATTGACAATTGCACTGTGAATTTGACCTTTAGGTGGTCTTTAGCATGAAGAAAACATGGCTGCTCCGCCTGATTAACTTTTGGCCGCCGTACCTTGGCTCGGGCATCAAAGTGATCCACATCAGTCCTGATGTACGGTCCATTGAAGTTAGGATGGATCTGAAGTTTTGGAACCGTAATTATGTCGGCGTTCACTTTGGTGGGTCTCTTTACGCGATGACCGATCCGTTCTTCATGCTGATGATGATGGAAAATCTCGGGTCTGAGTATATCGTCTGGGACAAAGCGGCGACCATCCGCTTCAAGAAACCAGGCAAGGGTCGCGTTTACGCCAAGTTTAGCTTAGCGCAAGAGGACATCGACTCCGTCAAGGCTGCAGCTGACAATGGGCCCAAGGCGGAACCCATATTCACCGTTTGCGTGCTGGACGGAGCTGGCGACGTGGTGGCTGAGGTCGAAAAGACGCTCTATGTTCGTCGCAAGGATCGTAAGAAGTAGGACTAGTCGCACCGGGCGCCATCGTAAACTTGAAATCGCATTTTCTAGTTTCAACTTTGGGTACAAATGTGAACCTATCGCATCGTCTCACTTGAGCGGGCTATTTTAGAGGGACTCAAATTCATTACAAAAATCGGAGAGCGAACTGCTGTGAAAGCGGCCAGAGATGCTCTCGCTAAAGGACAATCGACTGAACTAAAACTTGGCAAGGCCGCCAAAGAACTTGGTCTTGAATCTTTCACTGTCCCCAAGTGTAAATGTATCCAGATTTATTCGCCGCAAAGGCAGAAGCCGTGCTGGATATTTCAGTGACTCCTGAGGTCAAATTTGAACTCACAAGAGAGCTATCCCCACCCAGTGCTCGGTCGCCCCATGTGACGACAGAACCATCACTCTTCAGAGCTGCAAATGCACCGTCGGTGCTGTAGATCGCTGTGACTCCTGAGGCTAGAGCACTGGCTACCGATGCGATGTCCCCACCTGCTCCGCTATCGCCCCAGACGACCACTGATCCATCGATTTTTAGCGCAGCCATGGCCTTTGAGTTCGCAACTACTTTGCTGACACCGGAGGTCAACGATCCGGCAACGGCAGAGCTATCGCCACCCATAGAGGCGCTGCCCCAAGTTACGACGGATCCGTCCGTCTTGACGGCAGCGAATGCCTCGGAGGAGTGATAAACTTCGCTCACACTGGAACTCAGTTTAGCGGCAACGCTCGTACTGTCGCCGCCGTAGTCTTTATCTCCCCAGGTAACCACCGAGCCATCGGCTTTGATGGCTGCAAAAGCGCCATCGTTACCGACCACTTTTGAGATATTTGCTGCAGGTGCTGATATGGAACCACCGACTGAGCTGCTGTCGCCACCACGCGAGGTGTATCCCCAGGTTCTCAAAGAGCCACCGGTTTTTAGCGCAGCAAAGGCGACGGGGGAACTAAACATTTTGATGACCCCAGAGCTGATCCATGTGGTTTCTGCAGAACTATCTCCACCGTACAAAGCCGAGCCCCAGGTAACCACTGAGCCGTTAGTCTTTAGAGCTGCAAAGGCCTGAGAGGTGCTATAGATGTTGGCGATACCGGAGCCGAGCGAACCATCTACGGAAGAGCTATCTCCACCATTGGTGGCGGAGCCCCAAGTGACCACGGAACCATCCGCCTTTAATGCAGCGAAGGCATCGCCGTTGCTAAAAACTTTGCTGACTCCGGTGCTGATTTTTCCGCTTACGGAGCCAGTGTTGCCGCCGTAATCGTTACGGCCCCAGGCGATTACTGAACCATCGGATTTAAGAGCCGCAAAGGCTGAATTTGTGGAATAGATGTCGACGACATTGGTGTTAACAGACGAGCATTGATAGCCACAATCACCACCGTTGTCCTGCGAACCCCAGGTGACAACAGATCCGTCGGTTTTCAATCCTGCAAAGGCATAAAAGTTGGTAAAAACCTTGGCGACATCAGAGATTATATCGAAGCTAGAAGGATCTTTTTTCTTCGAGCTACCGCAGGAGACGGCAAAGACCGTAAGCGTTAAAAGACAATATCTGTGGTGTGGTTTAGACATTAATAGCCTTTCCAAAAAAGATGTCTTATATGTGTCGGCTCCACACCGAGAAATATGAGTAGAGTTTGTTTAACTGACGTCCACGAACAAGCCCGGCCTTTGCCGGACTCAAACCCACTTGATCTAACCGATTTTGCTGGTGATTCTGGACCCTGGCGGACTTGCTCGGAAGAGAAGGTGGTGGAGGCGGCGGGAATCGAACCCGCGTCCGAATACGAGACGGAAAGAGCGACTACATGCTTATTCCGTTAATTATCCTCTTACGAAGTGAGCCAACGGACAGGCTTACTTCATCGCAGCCTGATTGTCGTCATGCCGTGGTCTCCAGACGTAAGACCCTGACACCAAGTCGGATTTATTGCGCCTCCACAGCGGGACCGACACCCTCTGCTTCGACGGCAGCTTAATTAAGCTGCGAGTGCGTAATCGTTGCCGACTAAGCGTTGTTACGCATTTTAACGAGGTCACGTAACCACCCTCGGCATGCTCTCTAACTCATCAGCCATACCCGTCGAAACCAGAACGCCCCCATGAGCTAACAGGGCACTATAACCCTCGATTCGACAGGTGTCTAACCTAATTAGTGTGAGACGACCCTAAGACCCATATAAGGTTAAGCCCGCACCAGCCTAGGGCTAGCTCGGGCTTAGTTCTGATAGAAGACCCGTTTTACTCGACAGTAACGCTCTCGTTGCTGTCCTCGTACTTACTTGGATCCCAGCACCCGTCGCCCTCATCGTGGTCCTGATCACATGCCACGTGACTTGCAGACATCGGGTCTAAAGTAACATCTTCCTCGTAATCAGCGCAGTCTTGCCCAGCCCAGCCTGTGGGTGCCGCAGGCCTGAAGTCATCCGGCAAATACGATGGCATCGCCGTGGTAGCTGGCTGAAGATCTGCGCCAACGTCTGCCCCGGCAAGTGTGTCTCCTGCACTATTGAAAAACGCCTTTCGCGAGAACTCGTAGGCTCCCCCTTGGTGGGACCCTTTGCTTTGAAACAAAGCTGATCCCGTTGCAGCGTCAAACAATGCCGCACCGCGGTCGAAAAAGGTACCCCCTCTTTCGCTGTCCGAGCCTTTGGACGCCAGCTTCAAGGAACTCACACCGCTGCTCTTAAGCGACAGGTCGATGCCGTTGGTGAAGATCTGGCCACTGCTCTCGTGGCGTAGTTTTGCAAGCACGTTAACTAAACCTGCGACGGACATATCAAACTCGACCGCACTCTCAAAACTTTGCTGACTTCCCTGACTGGATTCAGCACCGGTATTCAAAATAGAGCCCTTCGGGCCTGCGTCACTGAGGCTGTCGATGGTAATAAACTGCTTACCACTGTGACCGTCGCCGCTGTCTTTTCGACAGAAACTGACAGTGAGCTTTCCGGATGCCGCCTGAGAGTTGTCGACAAGAATGCGAGCAAACTCACCCATACTAGTCATGATGCGATATTTCTTACCAAACTTGATCCGATCTTTTTCCACTTCGAGGTGGCAGAAAAAGCCACCGACCTCCCCCAAACTACTCGTCGCTTGCTTAATGGTCTCACCCATGCGACAGGCTTCCGAGGACTTCTTGCCGGCGAGCAAACGCAACGCAGCACTACTTGCGCTGCCCCCAAAAGCCTCCGGCAACTTAATGGCTAAAGCTCCAGCGAGCTTCAAATCTGCGATACTGGTGGCAGAGGCAACCTTGTTTGTCGCGCTGGTACTACCGGTTCCAGAAGCAGGATTTGTGCTTGTTGTGTCCTCAGTCTTAGCTGCATCTTTTGCCGCGCATGACACAGTCATAGCAACCGCAATACCCACGCCCAAAGCACTGATTAATTTTTTCACTTTCATGATTCCTCCCCACTTGAATGATCGAATTTTAAGGCACCGCTTTAACAGCAACCCCCGCCTAGAGAATGAGTCTCCTCGGCAGGGGCTCGAAAAACTTTAGTCGTCAAAAATCAGTCAATAATCAAGAGATGTTAGCGACACAGATTCTCTTGCATCAAATCACGCCGCTGCTTTTTGCGGCAAGAAAATCGACACTCCATCAACTTCGACGTTGATCCCTTGATCTACCGGCGTCAAAACAATCAACTTGCCGGCCAGACGCAATTCACGCCGGGAATTACCCACTAGCGCCCAAGGGTCGATCGCCATGGCAGCGCCTGAAGCAAACTGCAGACTGATACGGCCATCACCGGTCAGGTCAAGGCCGGTAAATTCAAAGCCAGAGGCTCCGGACTGTGCGGAACCTTCGCCGGCACTTCCAGCTCTCGGTGCAAAATTCGATGTCGCCATGTGCTTCTCCTCAAAGGTGTCAGGTTCCGTTGATTCAACCTGCGCGGCTAACAATTGCATTGTCTCGTCGCGCTCAGAACTATTGCTATCTTCAATCTCAGGAAGGTTTTCATCTTCCGCAATTTGTGCGTTTATATTCTGTTCAAAAGTATCCGCATCTGCAGCATTCAACTCATCAGCAGCGAATTCATCTTCACTAGACACGGCGGGGGGTAACAATTGAATAGTGGGCTGCAATGCCGCTACAGTTGGCACAGCATCTTCAGGCAATTTGGATTCATCAGGCATTGGGACTTCGCCTACTTCATCAGCGCTTACTTTTGCTGCGTGAGCTACTCCCTCATCAGAGGCTGCTGCTTCAATATGTTTTGCTACTAATGGTTGCTCTTCAGCATCAAATACATCGTGCGCCAAATCCGCATCGATACTGCCAGTGCTGACAGGCTCGCTACTGAATATTTCCGGAGCATGCTCTGCATGTTCGGCATACTCTTCGTTCATATGTTCTTCAGTAATCAACTCTTCAGCAAAGACTTCGTCTAAGGGTATATCAATAATTTTTAGATCAGTTGCTTGGGCTTCTTCAGAGCGAACTTCTTCAGCGTGGACTTCTTCAGCCTGGACCTCGTGAACACGACCTTCATCGACGATACTGTCTTCACTCGTTCCAAAATCCGTTACCATAGGTTGGTCTACTGATTCTGCATTCGTGACTTCATCTATAGTTAACTCTTCGGCAGCAACAAACTCAGCATTCACCGGATGATCGGCCTCCGATTGTGCCTCTTCCAACAATGCTGGAATAGCTTCCTCTGCAAATTCTTCAATCGGCTGCAATACTTCGAGAGGCATTTCACCTTCAAAGGCCGTGTCTACTTCAGCCTGGACTTCGACGTCTGCCTCTAAAGACTCTTCGGCGATAACCTGTTCTTCGACAACCTGTTCATCGACCACTTCTTCTTCGTAATCCTCAAGTACAGGCTCTGGAGTCAGTCCATCAACGGTAGGTTCTGATGCCAATTCGATGTCGCTAAGGTTCATGTCAATCTCAGGACCATCATGCCTAATCTGGCTAGTGACACCTAGGTCATCAAGTTTGAGCTCTTCGTGATCGTCACCAACTTCTAGAGCTGGATTGCCGCCGCTCGAGTCACCCAGGTTTGCATCTTGGCTGTACGGAGCCAAAGCAGCTATGAACTTGCTAGCTCCGTGCCGCTCAATGACCTCTTGTAGTGACTCGCCAGGCTCGGCGATCTCTTTATAGATAGAGACGATTTTTGCAATTAATTTCGGCAATTTCGCCGATGGTATGCCATCTGCCATATATGCGGCCATCTCCGGAATTTGAGAGTTTTTGCCACCTATACATATGCGGTATCCACCGCTTTCACCGAGAATGGAGATATCAAGAGTATGCGACGCAACACATCCACGCGCGCAACCATTGATACCAATTTTTAATGAAGATTCGAGTTTCACTGCCGCTAATTCAGCGGCTATATCGATGCCGGCACCCATAGCGTCTTGCAGATGTTCGGGGCAAAGTTCTCCGATACAATTGATGGGCTGATGTAAGCCGTCTTGATAATGCCGCACGCCTAGACCCGTCGAGCGCAAAGCGGACGCGACATGAGCTGCTTTTTCAGGTGTCACAAATAGAGCTAAACGCTGATCTTCGGTGGCCTTCGCCATGGCCGAATCGCCATCGCACAGCTCGGCAATCTTTTTCAACTGCACGGCGCTATAGACACCACCGGGTGCTTCTGTTGAAAGTAGCAACTGACCGTTTTGTAATTTAAATGGCTTGCCCATGACCCATCCATCTGCTCTTAAGTAAGCTCGATAGAGGATTCGGCCATACCAGCCAGAAGCTTTAGTCCCCGAGTCTAAAAACGCCGGCATTTGTTACGAAACGATCGCCAACAAAAGAAAAAAGCCGGCGTGATCACGCCGGCTTAGCAATTCAGAAACGTTCTGACCCCTGGGCTTTAATCCAGATGCTCCATGTAGTCACGGAGGCGCTGGTTCATCAGAGCTTTTGACGTCCAGAAGGTTTCTGCCAACTGCTGAATGATATCGATCGAGCTATCAATTTGCTCAACTTCGTTACGCAGCAACTTGCCAGGTATCAAGATCAGCCCAGCGAAGATGTTAGCTTGGATATCTAACAGCTCAGCTGGCGACTCTGCAAAGCGCTTAAAATTGGCATGCTGAGTGGTGGCCAGGTGCTTGAACAATTCCTTAGCCAGAAGGAAGCGCACGAATGGACGCTGCTCGGGACCACGGAAGCGAATAACCGTTTTGGCGGTATCACCTGAGCCTTCGGTTTCGATTTTCACTGCGCGGTCGATCGTGTCGTCAGCGACTAGGGTAATCCCGGGGTAGAGTTTAAATACTTCGGGTATGTAAATTGGCGCTTCTGTGAATTTGCCGGCATTGACCACTGCCTCGGCGGCTTTAACCACGCTTGGACGGTCCGTGTCGAACAGCTCCTCGAAGGGCTTAGTGCTGCCATCATTTTGCCAGCGTGATGGGTTTTTGAAGAATTCTTTCTTCAAATTCTCCAGGCTGCGGCCCTGCAAAGCAAAGGCGCCGTATCCGCGATATTCGAATACAGCTTCCTCTAGACCAACCTTGCCCGAGGCAATGTCAATCAACAGGCGCTCGTCGATTGCTAAGTGGTCAGCGATGCTACGCAGCGTCGCCAAAGCGCGGATATTTTTCTTGCCCTTTTTCCAGTGGCTACAATCAGCAGGATCGTAACCAAGGATTGCACCGACGTCTTGGTCGATGACCTTGACGTTGCCCTCGTAGCGGATTTCTAGGGCTTCCTTACAAAATTTAAACAACGTCGCTGAATGCGGATACCGATTTTCGGCCGTCTTCTTCATGACCAAGCCCTCCCTGGAGTTAACGCCATCAAAGCAAGAAACGGCCTAATGGCCTTGGCGGCGCGGCATCTTGCCACGCATAACTTAACGAATGATGTCTGGAGACTAGTTCAATTAGAAACGATTTTGGTGCAACGGTCAAGAAGGCGACTGATACGTGGGGTATTTCTGGCTAAAAGGCAGTAATATCCCCTCCCTAGGCGGGAGGGGTAGAATCTAAAAAACAGTATAGTTGCTTACTTATTGGCTTCGAGGATCGCGATGGTCATCGGGCCAGGTAGTTTGCTGACTTTACACTCAACTAGCTGAGATACTCTGGTAATCAGCATTTGAGCGCGCTCGGGAGCCTCTCTCTCACGGCCCTTCAGGCGGACGGTCAGCTTGACCTTGTCACCGCGTTCGAGGAACCGCTTGATGGCCGAGACTTTAGTCAGCAAGTCGTGATCCGAAATGTTGACCTTGAGCTGAATCTCTTTCAGTTCTGAGGTCTTACCTTTGGTCTGACGCGCCTTCTTCTTTTCGTATTCCAGCTTTTTATAGTCTTGGATCCGCACTACAGGCGGATCAGACTTATCGCTGACGATGACCAGGTCTAACCCTTGCTCATCAGCTTGCCGTAAAGCCATATCGGCTGGAACGATATCGTTAAAGCCCTCTCCCACTAGGCGGACGCGGGTGACAGAGCGCGCCATGGCGCGAGTAAAAATATCCAATCGAAACAGTCTCCTCTGACGTTAACGAAGATCTGACAACTACATCGTCAGATCTCTCTTCTTACCTGAATTCGAGCAATAAATACACACTATTTGCCGGACAAATCCCTGATTTTTGGTGAAAACTTGCCAGTTCCCCTCAATTCACGCATAATCTTGCGAAACATCAGGATTTTCCGACAATTCATGGGGGGCTTTATATGGTCAAGTTTGCAACCTTACTTACCGGCATGGTCTTGTCTATTGGTGGCACCGCAGCCTCTGCAGCTGTTTGGGATATCGACGCATCCCACTCGTCCGCCAGCTTTAAAATCAAACACCTGGTCGTTGCCAATGTCCGGGGCGAAATTGGCGGCCTGAAGGGCACCATCAGTATTGATGATAAGAACATCGACAAATCGAAAGTCCTAGCTACTCTAGATGCAGCGACGATCGACACTAAAAATGCGGACCGCGACAAGCATCTGCGTAGTCCCGATTTCTTTAACGCCGACAAGTGCAAAGAAATCAAATTTGAGTCCAAGGCCGTGAAAGGCACAGTCGGCAATCTAAAAGTAACTGGGCCATTAACTCTGAACTGCATCACAAAAGATGTGGAGCTCAGCGTCGAAGGTCCAACAGCACCAGTTAAAGGCTTCAAGGGTGAGTGGCACCGCGGCCTAACAGCAACCGGAACCATCAACCGTAAAGATTTCGGCATCAGCTGGAATAAAACGCTCGACGGCGGCGGCTTAGTGCTTAGCGAGAACGTCGACATCACCCTAGATATCGAAGTAGTTGGCCAAGAAAAGCCAGCTCACTAGAATTTCTTGAATTTCTTGTTCTCGAATTTCTTGTAGGCATCGTCCTAACGAAATCAGCCCCAGCGCTTTTGCTCTGGGGCTGATTTGTTTCAGGTAGCCTATTAAACGCCGGGAAAAGTGCTACGCTTCGCAAAGATCTCTGGGCTCTCGCCCTGCTCTTCCTGAGCATCGAAAGACTCATGATCAAAGTGCGTCAGCGACGCTGATAAAGCCAACCACCTTATCAAGCATAGCTGACATCACAAAGGCAAACACCTCAAGAGTATCCACCAATCGACGTCGCACGCCTACTTACAGAATCGTTGCGGCCGTTGTTGCCAACTCGCTGCGCTCGCCACGGTTCAGCGTGACGTGTGCCGCGATAGCCTGGTTACGAAACTTCTCAATGACATAAGTTAGGCCGTTATTTTGCGAGTCAATGTAGGGATTATCAATCTGATAGGGGTCGCCCGTCAGAACAATCTTGGTACCCTCACCTGCCCGCGTCAAAATGGTCTTAATCTCATGCGGCGTGAGGTTTTGTGACTCATCCACGACAAAGAAGATATTCGGCAAAGACCGCCCACGAATGTAAGTCAACGGCTCAACCTGAAGCATGCCTTGGTTGATAAGCTCCTGGTAGTTCTTACTCAGCCGCTTTTGCCGCGTGTGAGTGCCCCCGCTAAGCAACAGTTCCAGGTTGTCATAAATCGGCTGCATCCATGGGTTTAACTTTTCCTCGAGGTCGCCGGGTAAAAATCCGATGTCCTTACCCAAAGGAAACACAGGACGCGCAACGAGCAATTTATGATACTCGTCCTCATCCGTAGTCTTGGCTAATCCCGCGGCGATGGCGAGGAGCGTCTTACCCGTACCCGCGTTACCACTGAGCGTCACAAGCTTGATGTTGTCATCGAGCAGCGCTGCCAGGGCGAAAGTCTGTTCGATATTGCGCGGATAAATACCCCACACACCCTCAGCATGATTTTCCAGCATCTGAACGACACCAGAGTGAACGTCAAATCGGCCGTAAACAACCTGATTAGGATCCTTCTCATCTTCTAAAACAATATAGTGGTTAGGCATGATCTCAATGCCGTCCAACTTAATCTGGCGCTTGGTGTAAAACTCGTTGATGGTACGAGCATCCACCTTAAGATTGAGAATACCGCTATAAAGGTGCGAAATGTCGACTTTATCAGCTTCGAAATCCTCGGCCAAAATACCGAAGGCATCGGACTTGATCCGAAGATTCGAGTCTTTAGTAATGACAATCACCGCACGGGACTCGCCAAACTGCTTTTGCAGAGTCAGGGCGATCGCCAGAATGTGATTATCGGTCCCGTCCACTAGCAGCTCGGGCATAATCTCCATGTTGTGGCCGAGATAAACAAACAGGCTGCCACTGTCGACACGGTCCTCAAAAAGCCTGACGCCTGATGAAAGCGTCCCTCGGGTCCGCAGCCTGTCCAATATCCGGGAGACCTCACGGGCATTGCGGCCGGTCTCGCTTTGGTCTTTCTTAAATGTGTCGATCTCCTCGATCACGGAGATCGGAATCACCACATCGTTGTCGTCAAATTTGAAGATGCTGTCCGGGCTGTTGAGCAGCACGTTAGTATCAAGAATGAAGACTTTTTTCATGGAACTCTTCTGGCCGCAGCCGCACAAAAAAAAATGATTGATAGCTAAATATAGATACTTACTTAAGTATTGTCATGGGTTATTATCCGACAAAGAATTAGCAAAAGTAGCCAGCGAGGCCTTCGATTATGGAACTCGACGCCGTTCAAGCAATTAACGAATTGTCGCGGCAGCATCGCGAGCATTTCCAGGAACAACGGATCATCCTACCGTTCATAGAGTATTTAGATCTGGTAAAGGAAAATCCCAACACCTTGATTCGCAGCTCTGCCGAGTACATCCGCGATACTTTCGATCATTTCGGCAGGCGTGACCTAGGCAAGAATCAAGGGGTCCGCTTCAAGATCTTCGACATTGACCGGGAAAAAACCGGCCCTATAGTCGGGGGTGAATCAGTACAAGAAGACATCTACAATATCCTCCAGTCCTTTGTCCGCCAGGGATACATCAACAAATTAATCCTACTGCATGGTCCAAACGGCTCCGCCAAGACGTCGACCGTCGAGGCGATTGCACACGGGATGCAGAAGTACAGCGAACTGCCCGAGGGAGCCGTCTACAGCTTCAATTGGATTTTCCCAAGCGAAAAAGCGGCGCCAGCACCGCTTAAAGGCGACACTGGGCCGATTGGCTTTGGCGCCCTGAAAGAATCGGATGTCGATGCTCACGGATCCTACGCACTTCTTGACGATTCCGTGATTGTGTCGAAAATTCACTCAGATTTTAAAGACAATCCGATTTTCTTGATCCCCATGCCCCAGCGCGAAGCTTGGCTACGTCGCTGGATTGCCGCGAGCGAAAACATACGCCCTGAAGACGTCGAACTTCCGCCGCACATTCGGCAGGCCGGCCTCTCTAAACGTAACCAATTGATCTACGAGAATTTACTCAATGCCTACGATGGCGACGTAGCGAAAGTACTGCGGCATGTGCAAGTAGAGCGCTTTTTCTTTTCGCGGCAATACCGTGTCGGCATCTCCACAGTCGAACCTCAGATGGCGGTCGATGCGGTGGAAAAGCAATTGACCATGGACCGCAATATTCAGAACTTGCCCTCAGTTCTGTATAATATTCGCTACTACGAAGCCCAGGGCGAGCTGATCGAGGCAAATCGCGGCTTACTGGAATTCTCAGACCTGCTGAAGCGTCCTCTAGAGGCGTTTAAGTATCTGTTAACCACAGTGGAAAAGTCTTCGGTGAGCCTGCCATCGTCGACAGCCAATTTAGATATGGTTTTCTTGGCTACTACGAATGAAAAACACCTAGACTCCTTCAAAACGATTCCTGACTTCAGCTCATTCCGCGGACGCTTTGAGCTGGTGACTGTCCCCTATCTCCTCCGGCCATCTCAAGAGATGCAGATCTATAGCCGCGACGTTGAGGCACTGGCGAAGTCAAAGAAATTTGCTCCTCATTCCGTCAAATTGCTCTGTCTATGGGCTGTGATGACTCGGTATAAACAACCGGATCCGGAATATTATGATGCCGCTCATCGTGGTCTCATCGCCCGCTTAGACCCTAGGTCAAAAGTCCATCTCTACGAAGACGAACCCATGCGACCGATGTTTAAACAGGCCGAGGAGGCGCAGCTTCGCGAGCTCAGGTCCCGGATCATTAATGAATCCGTGGGTCTTGTAGTTTATGAGGGCCGGTTTGGCGCTTCGCCGCGGGAAATTAAACAGATCCTCCAGCGCGCCTCACAAAATCCCAATTATCAGTCCGTCCTGCCGATGGCTATCTTTGAAGAGCTCGAGCGGATCATCAAAGACCGTACAGTTTATGAGTTCCTGCAATTTGAACCGCGCGGCAAATATCATGACGCGGCACTATTCATTGGCGTTATTAAAGATGAATTCGCCGACATCTTTGAACTCGAATCACTGCGCGCGATGTCGATGGTAGCAGAAGAAGAGTATGAGAAACTGCTCAGTCGCTACATCGAAAATGTGGTGGCCGAAGTCAAACGAGAAAAAATCTACAACACCGCATCCGAGCAGTATGAACCGGCAAATCAAGCTCTGATGCTAGAAGTTGAGCGCATAGCTGGCATTCAGGGTGCTGCAGACAGGCATAGAGAGAGCCTACTCAGTCGCCTGGCAAGCTGGCGCATCGATCATCCTAAAGATGACCTAGACTTAGGAATGGTGTTCCAGGACATCCTGAGCAAGATTCAGGAGCACTACCACACCCAGCACAAGAGTGTCGTGCAGGTCATCTATCAGGCAATGCTCCTAATTGGCACTGACGAAGAGCGGACGTTGAGCGACAAAGATAAAGAATCAGCTCGCGAAACCTACGCTGAACTGCAGCGCAGGTTCGGCTATGATGAGCTGTCGGCTAAGGAGTCGCTCAAGTTTATGCTCAAGCACAACAAGAAGCGCAAAAAATAGTCTTAGATCTGATCTCGCATGAGCTGCTTGATTTGTTCGGGGACAGACTGACCATCTGGTAGCAGTCTGTCCTCAACATATATGCGGCTAATGTGGACACGCGTATCGCCGGTGATCAGCGAAGGCGAGGCATAGTCCTCGATGGCGAACACACGAAGAAATTGGTGATCGTCCTTCTTAATCAGACGTAAATAATTATGACTAATCTCGTGCTCACGGCGAGTGCGGAAAGTCGTAAGCGAGCTTTCGGAAGAGACTTGTTCGAAAGGCACACCCTTAGCACGAAGCAACGCCGAGGCAGCACTCATCGCCTGCTCGCCAGCGCTGCTATCTTTACCCGTGATCTCGAACACCCGCTTCCAGAGTCGGCGCGTGCGCAGCAAGCTGACCACCAGTTCACGAAACTTTTCGCGCTCGGCATCGGCCAGCCGCTCCGACGCGGTCATCAATGCAGGCTCGATATTGTACTCGTCTAGATCAGCGTAGGCTGTCAGGTCCGTCGGCAAGGTCCAGCCACCCAACATCCGCGCCAGATGCTGCATCATGGCCTCTGCTGCGACGGAGGTCTTGTGAAAATAAAGCTGCAGATACATCGAGTGACGGGCCCGCAAATAATCTTCAAATGCCGCGAGCCCAGACAAGTTAATCGCTAGATGGACACCTTGATCTCGTTCGTCAAAGTAAAGCGACAGCGATTCCTGAATTCTAGTCGCATCAAAAATACCGTACACGACCCCACATTCGCGGGAATCACGAAGCAGATAGTCCATCCGATCAGTATCAACTTCGCCTGAGATCAATTCGTGACAAAGGCGGTAAACACCGTGCTTATTCAGGGGCGACCCAGGCAGCGGCGAAATGGCTGGATTGATAATACTGACGACATCACGCGGCTCAATCTTAAGACTACCTTGATAAGTCGCATTTACTTCGGTCAACAATCGATCAACTAATAGTAGAGTATAGACCTCATGCCGGACCGGCCTTGTCGCTGGATCCTTGCCTGCAGCTGCAATATTTAGACACGACTCCTCTAGGTACTCACGTAAATAAAGCGGCACGATATCTTTGTTGGCCGTTAAGATTGCCTTCCAACTTGGCAGAAAGCGTTCCCCGCTGTGCGAAAACGGCGGATGCCCAAGGTCATGCAGCAGCCCCGCTAGGCGGATGGCCTGCAGCGTATAAGGACAGCCGAATACTTCATCAATAATTGGGAAAGTAGGTGCTAACAGTCCATGCACCAGAGTTTTGCCACCTATGGCGACCCCGTGCCGCTCATTCGCCGCAAAGTCTCGGTAACGGCTGCAAGTCTGAGCGAGCCGCTTTTGATTGGAGCGGATTTTGCTCCAAGTCAATCCCGTGAGATGCATCACGCCTAAGGAATGCTCAAATCGAGAATGCGTGGCGCCGGGAAAGACGAGCGACAGAAAGGCCAGCTGACGAATGCGGCGCAGCCGCTGCATCATCGGGTGATCGATCACCTTATCTTCAAGAGCAGTGACATCGACCGTGCCATGGACGTTGCCGCGAATCCGACGGACAATTTCTAATTCGATATCACTCACGATAATAGCTACCTATCATATCTTGAACATGGCTGATGCCACGCAGCTGCAGTTCTGCAGCTAATTCAATGAGCAACTTACTGACTACCCATGGTCCTTGATAAACCAGAGCTGTGTATATCTGCACGGCAAGCGCACCCCTTGCCATCTTATGATAAATATCAGCACCACTCAGAACGCCGCCAGTTGCGATCATCGGCAACTCACCACGGTGCACGCTGTGCGCCCACTCAAGGCAGGCCGTCGACGGGGCCATCAGTGGGTGGCCACTTTGACCACCGACCTCAGGAAACGTCACGCGATGAGTATTACTGACGATGATGCCGCGGAATCCGCGATGAGCAATCGCAGCAATGATCGCTTGAAATTCGCTGCGCTCCATATCTGGATCAAGCTTCACCCATACCCGAGGCAGCATGACACCAACCTCATCAGCCAGACTATGAATAAAACTTGGCGTCGCCAAGTCCCGCAAACCGGGAGTATTGGGCGACGAGATATTGACGACAAAATATTGCGCCAGTTGCTCAAAGGTCGTCATGACCTGCAGAAAATCATCGATAGCGCGGTCATTGGGCGTGGCTTTATTTTTGCCGCAGTTCACCCCGAGCGGCACGCGATCATGGCGCCAGTTTAGGCGGCGCAGTCGTTCCGACACAGTAGCCGCACCGTCGCTGTTAAAGCCCATCCGGTTGATAAGGGCACGCTGCTCTGGTTGGCGAAACAGCCGTGGCTTTGGATTGCCTGGCTGCGGCCTGGGCGTGACCGTACCAATTTCAAGCATGGAAAAACCCATGCGAGCGAATGCCCCTGGCACCCGCGCATGTTTATCAAATCCTGCCGCTAGACCGATCGGATGTGCCAGCTCACCAATGCCCGGCACGTTAACGCGCATACCGGCGGTAAGCGGTTCAATGAAGGGCGCAGGCAGATAGTCAAGAAGACCACGCGCCAAAAGGCTCATACCTACATCATGAGCCATCTCTGCCGGCAGTAGGCGCAAGAGCGCCGTCCCTGCGGTCCCTAGCCAAGCTGCTAGAGACGCCCGCGACGGCAAATGGGCTGCAGATAATGACTTTGCTGTCTCATCCATGCGGCGCAGCTTAACCTGTCAGCCCGTCGACACTCAAGAGATTAACCTACCTAGGCAGATCGTGTATAATCAGTGGAGACCAACCTTGCCCAGCGCCGTTTCTACCTACTCAAGATGACCTAATTCCACTTTCCGTACTACTTCTAGGCTCTTAGCCAAGCTCAACAAGCACCTATATAACATTGTCATAACTGGGGGATGCACTGTGAACCTGAATGTGCTGCGCTATCGCGCTCGTCCTGAGGAAGAGTGGCGGACGTGGAAGTTTAACCCGACGAGCGGTCGTTTGCGTTCCTACCTATATATCGGCGCTCCTAGGCAGGACCTCGCTGAGATTGCCGCAGGATTAGTTTATGCACTTACAGGCACTTGCGCGCCAAACAAGGTGCATGAAGTGGCCCTGCAACTAAGCGATGACGGTGGTCACACTTGGGTGGTGCAACGTCGTGGCAACACCTCGCGAGTGATGCGTGACGGCGTCGCTCTAGCCGCTGGTGATGGCGAAACGGCCTTGGCGGTAGCGCTCTTTGATCACGAGCAACCCCTGCAACCGAATGCCGAGGTAGCCCAATTTGATGTCCAGAGCATCGCCGATGAACTGCGAATTTTACCCCTAGGGCCAAGCGTCGAGGGAGCCGCAGCTCACAGCGTCAAAGATATCGCCCAGCAACAAATGCTTATGTTAGCTGGGAAATGTGCTGAGAATTTTAAATTACCGCAGCTAGCAGAGCCGCGGCTGATCACGCAACTCGCCGGAAAACTGTCACCGCTGCACATCCAGTATCACGAACTAGCACGCCAGTTTCAGGACCTAAAAGAAGAAACCCAAGGCTTTGTCGCCACGGAAACACCGCAGGTAGCCGCCCTTTCTAGTGAACTTGAACTCCTCGACAAACTTGCCGAGATAGCTGCGCCGCTGCTGCAACCAGGCGTCACCCTTAAATCACTCAAAGATGACTTAGCCAAAGTCGATGGTGATGTCGCCGACCTATGCAGCAGCATGGGCGTCGACGCCAGTGAAGGCAAAGTGCCTCCATGTGACTTCCGCTCTGCCATCGCCGTCCTCAGTCGCCTGGAAGCATATTCGCGCCTCATTCACGCCACACAAGACGCGAGACGCTACTACCAAGAACATCTAGAACCCGCCCACCAACGCTACGTACGCCTCGCCGAAAACGGCATCGCCAGCGATCGGCAAGTGGCTAGCGAACTCGAGCAATGCCTCGCCTCCCTCCAAGTTCGACTGCGCCAAAGGGATGTAAAGGCCACCAGTCACGGCGAGGACAGCATCAAACCTAAGACTTGGTTTGAGCGCTTGAAAGCCAAGCCAGGTGACGTAGAACAGGCTCCAGAAGACAACGTCGTCGATGCCCAAGTGGCCGCCGATCTCGAGACTGCTGAGATGGCAATCAGCTACGCGCTCAAACGTGTTAAAGAACTGAATAATGGCCTAGACGTAGCACGTCGCCAACATGACAGCGCTCTTGCCGCTATCGACAAAGCCCATGAAGACCTCGTGCGTAGCTACGGCAAAGTGCGTGAGCAATGGCTGGCGACCGCGCGTAAATCAACTCTCCCAGAAGATCTGGATCTAAATAAACTTTTGGTAATCGCCGGAAAACACGGCAAGCTCTCGGCACTCACTGATAAACGCATCGACTTGATGCAAAAACTCCAGCGTTTCAGCGCCAACCTGGTCAAGAGCGAACGACTCGTCCGAGACTGGCGACAACTCACGGGGAGTCAAAATGCATCTGACCTAAGTAGTCCGAATATTTTACTTGGGGAAGTGCAGGGGCTTCTTCGCTACCGTGACACCAAGCGTAAGCGCTTCGAACAATTAAAAGGTGCTGCAGCTGACGTTAAAGCCAGCGCCAGTCTGCGCGAGCTGTTAAAGGCTAGACGCAAGATGCTTTTGGCAACGTGGCAGACCGCGTTCGACGATACCGGCATCCCGGTGTTCCCTATACACGATGACCGTTGCCCCGAGTTACTGAAATCAGCAACTATCATCGCAGCTTTGACCATGGTTCATGTATCCCATGAGCCGACGGAGAGAAAACTTGAGATCGCCGAGCAAAGCGAGGCAGTTCTGAGCATTTACCTCTGGGATGAAGAGAAGAGCACGCAAAAACATCGCCTAGCGATGCTTAATGCAATTGATGAGTCTACCCCGGCCGAGCCAAGGGTTTTCCTGGTAGCTGACCTAGACTTTGCCGCCATGCTAGGCCCCGCCGGACTGGGCCGCGGCCAATTGATTGAAAAACCAATACCAGCCACTGGCTCAGCGACCGTCACCGGATCCACGCCGACAGCGAGGACGCAAACAGTCGTTAAACAACCAGCCAATATCGGACCACAAACACCAAATACCCAGGTAACTATCGGAACGATTGCACCCGCAGTCAATCCGATGTTGAGTGAACGGGCTCGCCGTGCACTGGAGACCCTGACGGTCAAAAGATGACCCTTTTAACCCGGCCAAATCGGTTCCGCTAAGCCTAAGGTCCGACAAACCCAATTTCTCTGGCACCTGTAATTGCCCGGGAAATTTGGGTTTTGTTTTTATTACTAAAGCTCTCTATGGCTCTAACCGAATGACCCCTCAGTTACGCGGTTCGGGATACACAATGGGAGCCTTAACATGTCGGTTGTACGCAAACTTAGAGAAATCAGCGCCTCGGATAGCTATTCAATAGGCCTACTAAAAGGCATCATCGGTAGCTGTTTGCTAGCTAGCAGTCTAAACGCCTGCAGTAGCGCAAACTTTGCCTCACCTACTGGTGCTACCGCGTCCGGTAAAAAGACCGGCTCCTCCGCTACACCAAGCAAGGCTGGAAAAGGCGCCGCAGACGGTAAATCCAAGGGTCCGAAGAACGGCTCCGATGGCTCAACTGGTGGAGAGCCCGACAAAGTGCCGCAGGCCTTAGCCCTCTCTTGTACCGAATTAGCGGATCCAGATACCGCAAAAGTCGAACTCTTACCGACGAAACCGGGTGAACCCGTTCTTGCACAACTCACTGGCCACATGTGTCCAACCCCACAAAAGCCATCGCGAATCACGGTTCTGTTTCTGATCGATTGGTCAGGCTCGATGGCAACTATGGATCCATTGGTAGGTGGATCGTGCGGCCGTCTACAAGCTGCCAAAGCGATCACAAACTACGTAAAAAATAGCGCAGATCCTCAAACTGCCGTCCAAGAAGGGATGATTCCATTTTCTTCGACGGTAGATTTGGGCGGCATACTCCCATTATCCGACATCGACACCTTTGCATCTAATCTTACGGCTGACCGAATTTGCCGCGCAGCTGGTGGTACCAACTACATCGCACCGCTGCAGCAAGCTCGCCAAATGCTCACGGGCGTGCAAGGCCGCGTGGTGATCTACTTCATCACCGATGGTGCACCAAATATTAACATTGATGGTCGCTACAGCTTTGATAACGACCCAGCTGTTGTCGACCAAACCATCGGTGCAAGCCGCGACCTCAAGGCTGTCTCGCCCGGTGTCACCGTCAACAGCATCTTACTCGGCGCTCAAGCTTTCATCGCTCAATCGACAATGAATACAGTCTCCGGCGATCCACAACGAGTCAAATTAGTAGCGAATGCGACCGATCTGGCGCAGTCGATCCTAAAATTTGAATCACCAACTCTAGTGCCGACGTCTGCGACAGCTGAACTCAAATCCGGCGGCAAAACCAAACAAGTAGGCATTGCCTCAGTGACTCCTGACCCAGATAAACCGGGTGACTGGATCTTCACCACCGAGCCATTCGAAGTGGATAGTAAGGACGCCACAATCGATGTCACCGTGAAAGACAGTGACGGTGGACTTAGCAAGTCGACCGCCAAGATCGACGTGAAAGATTCCTAATCCCAGTTTGAACTAGAGAAACAGAAAATCCTAAGATAGACCAATAAGCCGAAGATCTACGATGATCTTCGGCTGTCGCATTCGTAAGATCCATCCATTAACTCTCTAAAGCGCATGTCAATCGGCCGACAGCAAACCTGACAATCCTCGATGTAGGTCTGCGCCCCCGCTGACGCATCAAAAAATGTAACGAAGGCCTCACCACACCAAGGGCACTGCACTGTGATTGGATCTTCCATGAACGACTCCGCTGGGCTCTTCACCCTCAATATGGATGTTGAGCTATCCTACCACTAGAAGCTGGTCCAAATCATACAGCATTATCTAAGAATAATTCTTCGGTTTTAGCGATGGGGACTGCAATCGAAACAATGAGCTTATCGTCTTCAGAGCGGCATTGTTCAAAGGCGTCCTCGCCGATGGTATGCAAATCGTTAATGAGCTTTATCACCTGCGACCCACGAGCGCGCGAGCCTTTATCCAATGCGCCATCTGTCCCCATAACAATCAGATGTGCTTCGGAAGGGTCCAGGTCAAATGTAATAGGACTGAGTTGCAAGTCTGGAAAAACGCCAAGAATATTTCCTCGCCCCATCAGGGTGCGCATCGATTTCTGACCGCTAAAAACATGTACCGGCACATGCCCCGCAGAGTAATACTTAATCTGATTTTTGCTCACAACTAGTAGGCCCATGGTCAGGGTATGGGGCTTATGTTGCCCCATGACTAATAAAGCGGCATTGACAGAATGCAACCAAGCGATGGGATTAAATTCGGAATTTGCAAATGCCTGGGCCCAAAGAGATTGCACCGCGTGGACTACAAGTGCGGCGCTCACACCCTTGCCCGTAACATCGGCAACGGCGAATACTAGATCACCATTACCCGTGGTCCGCAGGGCCATCCAGTCGCCACCGAGTTGATGATATTTACGTTTGAAAAAACGTGCCTCGACGCCGCGTGGCGAGGCAAATCTTTCAGGTGGCGCCAAACAATCCTGGATATCGTTCGCCAGCAGTATCTGCTGTTCAACAGCTTCAACCCTAAGCCTTTCGCTCTGGATCAGCTGATTGCGTGTATGAAACTCTCCTAAGATCTCGCGACGGGATCTGTGGGCATTGGAATAAAACATCCCGGCAGCGAAGGCGGAGTAGCCGAAAATCAACAACAGCAAGTTATACATTTCACCGGATGTCTTCAACGGTCCATAGGCCCAAACGCCCAGGATTACGTTGAAGATCACACTGAAAAGAATGCGCGCACCTTGCAGTCGGAAGTTTGCCGTGACCAGTAGTAATGTGCCGATGAAGAAAGACGCAGTCATCGCTAGATCAACATCACGGTGAGGATTCTCTAGTGTGACACGCACGCTGGTCGCGGCACCGGTTATAAATATCACTCCGATCATCACAGAAATATAGCTCATTTTGTTTAACTTGATGAGCGGAGTAAAGTTCCAGATCAGCGCTAACAAGAGCAAAGCGCTGTGTGTCGAAAGCTCGACGGCACGCTGTGGCACTGGTGACAGCAAGTAGATACCAATGGTCGAAAATGTAAATACAACTAGAACAATGCGGGCCACGTAGCGCTCGAACATTCCCTGGTGTGAGCCTTGCCAAGTCTCAACAAAACTACGTTCCTCCGCGCTCAGTCCACGCATGGACAGCGTCAGAAAATCGTAAACTGTATTAACTTTAGACTTGAAGCTCACGCACGTGTTCCCAAGGGATATCAATGTAAAGATTCACATTTTCGCTCTCGGTAGAATTTTTCATCGACTTTAATAGGCACCCCGGAATAGCACACCTAAGTAGTACGATAAGTGACCAATATTCTTGGGATTTACTTGCAAGCGAGTTTAATGACCAAGGTTACGTGCGCAGTTTTTTGAGAGTGGGAGATATCATAAAGAACTCGGCCCATAAATGCAGCCTATCATGATGGCCTTGGTGGCCTTGGTAGCCTGACTGCCCTGGGCCAGGTGAAAGTAACTTAGATAATTCCACGAAATCCAGCCGAAAATGCTCCACCGCCCGGCGAGAGCCAACGACATGGACGGACATCGACCATGCAGTCTTGGACTGACTTTAAGGCTGCGCATCCCATGCTGCGCGCCAGCGACTAGCCTGAGCGAAAGCGAAGGATCGCGACGATTACACATCGGACGGCCGACCAGGAATCTCCTCGGATAGGTCGCAGCGATCGCGAGGCCCTCTTTTGAGGTCACCACTGCGGCATCTTTGTTCTCGACAATGTAGCTTCGGCTGCCGAGATCATCTTCACGATGTCCATGCCGCGCGGCAGCGCGCTCAGCCTTGCTCATAAGAGCTCGGTACCAGCTCGAGCTAGCGCGAAGCGTTAGCAAGTTCAGAGCGGTGTTTTCTGCTGACCTAGTCTTTATTCACGGCCAAAAGAAACTCTAATTCTTTTTTGGTCATCTTTAAAATCGTCGCGATCTGATCCAAGGACATTCCGGCGTCCATGAACTTGCGAATCATCGCTGCTTGGGCCTTCTGCGCGCCCTCATCGCGCCCCTCTTCTCGCCCCTTTTGCAGGCCCTCATCTCGCCCCTTCTGCAGGCCTTCATCTCGCCCCTTCTGCAGGCCTTCATCTCGCCCCTTCTGTAGGCCCTCATCTCGCCCCTTCTGTAGGCCTTCATCTCGCCCCTTTTGCAGGCCTTCATCACGAGCTTCATCTAGCTCCATGCTGACGCGAAGCATGCCAAGCTCACGGGCGCGGGCGATCTGTTGTGCTTCGTCCATAGCAGATATCTCTTTCAACTTGTCA
>Ga0315274_10003368_pt1 | contig 23789 bp, 14 predicted proteins | sample YL17G02_20_MG_FD_203700 | JGI IMG/M metagenome (GOLD analysis project Ga0315274, IMG submission 203700) | Sediment microbial communities from Yellowstone Lake, YNP, Wyoming, USA - YL17G02_20 | ecosystem: Environmental > Aquatic > Freshwater > Lake > Sediment | place: USA: Wyoming | collected...
CAGAAGTAGCGCACGCGGCCCCGGTCGGCGTTCTCGCGGTCGATGGCCGTCTCGCGCACCGGGATCGCGAAGCGCCGGTCCGACCACGCGCGGCCGTGGTCGTCGCTGTACTTGAACACGAAGCAGCCCAGGGAGTCGACGCGCCGGCACTTGCCGCCCGGGAACGGGGGGTCGCTCGCCGTCACCCAGCGGCGATTGTCGGTGTTGTGATTGTAGAAGCAGTAGACGCGGCCGGAGGGGACTTTGACCAGGACCGCGTAAGACGCCTCGGGGCCGTCGGCGGGTTCGACGGCCACCGGCTCGCTCCAGCTGCCTCCCTGATCCAAACTCCGCATGGAGATGACGTGCTGGCCCGGCTGGCCCTCGTGGCCGGCGCCGGTCGTCACGGTGCAGAGCCACGCGCCGTCGTCTGTTCGGACGATGTAAGGCTGGTCGCTGTAGGTCTCGGTGGGGATTTCCCGGCCCGCGCGGATGTCGCGCCAGTCTTGGCCCCCGGTTGGGACTGGCTTCATGTCTCTTCCCTCTCTTCGCCAGTCGCCCCTTTGGCGCCCCTCATTCTACTGCGTCTCCAGTTGGATGAGATCCAAGAGCTGCTCATCGTTCAGCTCCTTGTCGGTCGCCACCAGGTGCACGGGCACATAGATGCCCCCCTGGGCCGAGACGTTGAAGACGCGCACGGCGAGAACGCTCTCCTTGCCCGGTTCGAGCCAAGACCGAGCGTCGAACGCGAACGGTTTGGACCAGATCTGCGCCGGCGGGAGCTTGGTCGTCTTGCACGTGTGCTCGAAGACGGCCTCCCCGTCGATGTAGACCCACGTCTCTTCGTCCACCGCCTCGAAGACCAGGTAGAGGTGTTTCCTGTTGAGATCGGCGGGGACTTGTATCTTCTGGCGGTACCAGCCAAAGCCCGTGTAACCCGGAAAGCCCTGGCCTTCCCACCCGAAGCCGACGTTGTCGCGCACGTCGGCCCAGTTCGCGTCCGAGAACGAGGGCTCGAACCATTTGCGCGAAACGCCGGCGTCGTCGGGGTCTTTGGCGAACTTCCAGACGTGGGGCAGCGTCCAAACAGAGCCTACGGGCTCCTCGGTCGCAAAGCCGTGCTCCTTGACCTCGAGGTAGAGCAGCACGCCGCCGCCCGCCTTGAGAGGCGCCAGCGAGATCTCCCGGCTTTTCGCAAGGTCGTGCGTCCGAACGAGGGAGTTCGGCAACATCTCCTCGACTCTCTCAACGCCTGGGCGGAAGCGAATCTGGATCCTTCGCGGGCCGGGTTCCTTCTCGTTCGACTTCACCGTTCGCTTGTCAACAACCATCAGGCAATCCGGCTTGTTCTGTCGCGTGACGAACTCCTTCTCGGGAACGAGCACGCCCGCCAGAACCCCCTCGGTCATGGATTCGACGAATTCCCCGGGACCGGGCGTCCACGCGCCGGCGGGCTGTTCCGATCCGCTATGGAAAACGCCGATCGAGCGGTGTCCGAGGACGCGCGGCCCGGCTACCGCCCCAACGTAGCGGTTAGACTCCTGGGCGGCCCAGTACAGGTCGGTGGGCCCTGCGTCGTTGGCCAGGGCGTGCCAGTACATGAAATAGGGGATTCCCTGCGCGCCATAGGCCACGGAGGCGTGGACCTGGAACCGGGTCTGCGAAGCGCTCACCCGTTGCGTTTCCTCTTTCTGGCCGATCTCAAGGGAGGAAGGAAAGGCCGTGTTGACGAAAGACCACATGCACATGTTGTGGCGATTCACGTGGTCTCGATCGCGCTCCAGCGAGTTGCAGAAAGCGATGCGCTTCTGCGGCTCGGGCCCCCCAAAGTCGTACAGAAACGGGTAGTTCTGGCTCGTGATGATGGGCAACGCCTCGGCGATCTTCGCTTGAGCGATCGGGTTGGGGTTCATCGAGACCCACGCCATGAGCTCGGGGGCGTTCTCAAGCAGGTACTTGGCGACCGCCTGGGTGCGCAGGTCGATGTTGCAGTTGTCGTTGATGAGGAAGCCGATCACGGCGGGATGGTCCCCGTACTGCTTATCCAGCCACTTGAGCTCGTCCAACATTGCCCAATGCGCCTTCTCCCCCGGGGGCCAGGCGACGATCGTGTCGATCATCACTTTCAGGCCGTACTTCTCGGCCACGCGCAGCTGGTCGTCTTTGCGCAGTTCGTAGCGGCAACTCTGCAAGTCCACGTTGAACCCGCAGTCCCTATAGAGCTGGACCGCCTCCTCGTCGCCCGAGACGCTCCACCACGAACCAATCATGAATTCCTTTAACTTGAAGCGCTGCATGCACTCGAGTGGCTGGGATGTTGGCGGCGGCGCGGCCGCAATCGCTCCCGTCAGACTCAGCATGGCCGGAATGGCCAAGAGGCGAAGTTTCCACTTTCCGTTCATGATCGATCCTCTCCTTCCCGTGAAAGTTTCCCGTCTGCCCCGCCGTCCGTCATGACGAGCTGGCAGTACCGCCGCCCAAATGTTGTGGCACATCTGCCCAGTTCGTGTGGCACAGCCGCCCTCGGCTGCGCGTTCGCCCTTTCATCTGCCTCTCCCTTAGAGCCTATCCGAGAACCTCGATCTGGTGTATCTATACCCCGTGGCGCTTTGCCGCCATTTCGTTCCAATTCCTGTTGTTCTTGCTGAAGAGGAGGCCTTTGCCATGCCCCGTTCGATTGCTCCCGACGACACGTTGCCCGATCCGAAGTGGTTGATGCCCGATGAATTGTGGAAGAGAGTCCGGCGTTTGCTCCCGCCCATGAAAAGCAAAGGGAAAGGAACCAAAGGCGGTCGGCCCAACGCCGATGCCCGGCGCACCATGGACGCCATCTTTTACCTCCTTCGCACGGGATGCCAATGGAAAGCGCTTCCGCGCTGTCTGGGCTCCGGAAGCACGGCCCACGGCTATTTCCAGCAGTGGAGCCAGGCGGGCGTCTTTGAGCGACTCTGGCGCTTGGGCCTGGAGGAATACGATGCGACCAAAGGCATCGAGTGGAAATGGCAAGCCATGGATGGCGCAATGATGAAAGCCCCTTTGGGGGCGAGGCGGTTGGCGCGAATCCGACCGACCGCGGCAAAGGCGGAACAAAGCGTCAGTTGCTGACCGAGGGCGCGGGAATTCCGCTGGCCGTCGAAGTCGACGGCGCCAACCGCCATGACATGAAGATGGCAGAAGCGACGCTGGCCAACGTCCAGGCGGTTCCTTGCGACCCCAACGAGGAACAGAACCTCTCCCTGGACAAAGGCTTTGACTATCCCGAGGTGGGTGAACTTGCGCGCGACTACGGCTACGCGCCCCACATTCGAAGCCGAGGGGAGGAGAAGAGAGATCTCGAACGCATTCCCGGCTACCGGGCGCGTCGCTGGGTCGTGGAGCGCACTCATTCATGGATGAATCGCTTCAGGCGCCTGCTCATTCGCTGGGAAAAAAAGAAGGTGAACTTCCTGAACATGATTTACCTTGCCTGTGCGGTTATTACGTTCCGAGCCGCCGGGGTTCTCGGATAGGCTCTTAGCACAGCCGAGGACGGCTGCGCCACATTTTCCTCGTGCGGGCTCGCGCCGGGTCGGGGCTGCCGGGTCTCGGCTAGGAGGCCGCTCTGTCGCCATCTCCCGCGCGGGGAGTCCCGTCTCCCAACTCGGACCGGTAGAAACGCCGCCCGTACGCGGCAATCTCGTCGTTCATGGCGTCGATGATCGCGGGGTCGTAGGGCACGCCATGGCTCGGTCCGGCAATGTAGCCGCCGCCCCAAGCCAGCTCATCGATGCGCTTGCGCACTTCGGCGCGCACTTCGCCGAGGGTGACGTTCGGGCGGTCGAGAACGAACTGGCTGTCGATGCCGCCGCAGAACGCGATCTTGCCGGCGTGTCGCTTCTTCAAGCGCGCCAGATCGTTGCAGGGCTGGCAGGGATTGAAGACGTCGGCGCCCATCTCGACCATGTCGTCGAAGACGGACTCGATCTTGCCGCAGGAATGCTGGTTGACGAGGATGCCGCGCTTCTTGGCGCAGTCGTAGATCCGTTGCGTGTGCGGCTTGATGACCCGTCGCCACACTTGCGGGTGGACGAAAAGGTTGTCCTGTGTGCCCCAATCGTCGCCATACCACAGGATGTCCAGATCGGCCGCGTCGTCGAATCTCTCAATCAGACGGACCTTGTAGTCGGCGACGGCGGCGATGAGTTCCTCCATCGTCTCCGGCGCCGTGAGATAGCCGATCAGCGCCTCGTCCATCCCCAGGAGAAGGTAAGACCGTTCGAAGAGGCCGAATTCCACGAACCCCATGACGAGGCATTGCTCGCGGTCGACCCCGCTCGCGTGGGTCTCGACGGCGCTCCACTCCATCGCGTCCACGTCGGGGATTGCGATCTGTTCCCGCCAGCGCGGGAGGTCGGCGATCGTGCGTCCCCCGGCGGCCGGATACGTGCCGCATCCCTCGATCCCCATGTCCCAGCGGACGCCGAAGTCGTCGCACCCGGCGGCGCGGGGTCGCTCCACGGCGGGCGACCCGATCGTCACGACGCTCTCCATCCCATTGGGCGTCCACTCGGGATTGTCATGGTGAATCACGCGAAGGAGGTTTTCTCTTGGGGTGAGAGGCATTCGCCATCCTTCCCGAAGTGAAGCGAGAGGAGCCGCGAGTTCGCGGGCGCCTCGCCGCTCTACGGAGAAGCGCTGAGAGCGCGACGCGGCGGATCCCAGAACAGAGCAGACCACTCAGTCGCCGTCCCCGGGTCTGCATCGGGATCCCGCCCGACATCTGAGGAGCGCTGAAGACGCTTTCTCGATCGGCTCAACGCGGAGTTCCCTGCAGTTAATCGCCACGGTACGGAACGACCGGCCCTGAAACGCCCCAGGGCGTCGTCGCCCATTCACGGGTTGGCGTCCCCCGCGCCTTCCGGCGCTTCGGGCGCGGGCCGGTCCATCGCCCAGAAAAGGGCGCGGATCAGGAGGGCGCGGAACGCCTCGTTCTCAAAGTCGTTCGGGTGGCCGAGTGACGTGTAGACGACGCGGCTCGTCTTGTATGCGTTCGTCCAGAGCACCGGCTCGGAGGGATGCCCCTTAACCGTTCCCATGAGCAACGCCTGCGCGGTCGGCGTCAGCGGATTGGAGCGGTAGAGGGAACCTCCGGACTTGATCCCGCCTGCGGGGAATCCTTTCAGAATGGGATGATCCGCAGCGCCAGGGGCGAGCGACACCTGCGCGACCAGGCTGCCGCCATAGTGCCCGCCGTAATGGCCGCCAAGCGCCTCGGAGTCGAAACTGCGCCATTCCTCGCGCCCTTCGGGCGCGCGCCCGCCGACGTCGAAGCCGTGACTCGTGGTGCGCAAGGCGACAAGCGGTTTGCCGCGGTTGAGGTAGTCGCGGATGCGCCGCAGCTGGTCGGCGGGAAACGCGCGGCGGCGCAGGAAAAGGACCGCGAGATCCGCGTCGGCGAGCGCTTCCATGCCGGGAACGTCGTTGCCGTCCTTCGGATTGCCATGAAGCGCTTCGCACGCCAAGCCGTACTTGAGTTCCAGATCGCGCGCCAGCCTCGGCAACGTCTCGGCGGCGCGGTACTCATCCTCGGAGATCACGAACACGACGCGGGGGCGCGCATCGTTCGGAAAACGGAAAGGCGTTCTCCCCAGGACGGCGGTCGAAGCAATGGTCGGGCAGATGTATCTCTCGATATGCTCGACGACGAGGTCGGTGCCGGTGAAATGGCTGACGAAGGGCGCCTTGCGCGGATTGTACATCGTGTCCGTGAGATCGCGCACCAGGACCACGTTCTTGCCGAAGCGCGCCATGTTGCGCAGGCCGAAGGGACGTCCCACGACGCACATGTTGGTGTGCACGCCAACGAGGATCACGTTCTTGACGCCGCGTTGCGCAAAGAGGTTCCACGCTTCGACGCCGGAATCCGCGATTGCGTCCTCGTCGCGAATGTCGAGCGCGTCGATCTGTTGGGTCCACGGGTAAGGCGGATGCTTGCACTGGGGCTCGCAGTCGCAGCCTCCGTCGGAGGCGTCGACGGGGAGCCCCGCTTTCTCCTCCTTCTCGTTGATCCAACCGCACCCGCCCGCGATCCCTTCGGGAAGATCCGCCGCCTTCGGCGCGTTCTGCGCGCGCTTGCGGGCGGGATGATCCTTGTAGTAGTCAACCGTGCCGCTGGGGGCGTGGACGATGAGGGCGCCCTTTTCGCGCGCGGCGCCGACGAACTGGTTCATGCGCGGCGCCATCTCGGCCACGCGCCGCGTCGCCCCTTTGCACCAATGCTCGTTCCACATGTCGCAGATGATGACGGCCGTCTCGGACGGTTTCCACCTCTCTTCCGCAATCACCGGTCGGAACTCGCCGCTTCCCTCTGAGGTCTCGACCTGTTTTCGCACTTGCAGAGCGAGATCTTCGGTCATTGAACGCTCCTCTCCTTTTTCGGCTGAAACGTGACTGGCCGGCAGAATGTGCAATATCCAGGCGAAAAGAACCAGAGCGGCAGTTTTCGGTTTCTTGGGTCTGCTCCTCATTTGGGCATTCTCCAGAAAACTTGGGCGGCGGGCAATCCGCGGATTCCGCGGAATCCGCGGATCCCGGTGCGTCATGGCTTTGGCCAATTGAGATGCCGGTGCAGGAAATCGAAGGTCCCTTTGCCGTGGATGGTGTGAGGGCCCGCGAACCACTCGATCTCGCATCTGTCGCCGATGCCGAGGCGCGCCTGGTAGAGGTTGCGGACCTTCGCGAACTCGTAGGCGACCGTCTCGTCGGGCGCGACGCCGTCGAACTGGCCGCGCTCGACCATAAAGGGCCGCGGCGCGATCAAGGCAGCCATTTCCGCGTAGTTGAAAGTGCCGCCGAGATCGAACTCGAAGATCTCGTACTCGCCGGACCAGACGTAGCTGTAGCGACTCCGCGTCGAGGCGTTCTTCCAGACCCATTCGTTGAAGTCGGCCGAGCAGATCGAGAGGCAGTACTCCTTCACGAGCGGGGGCACGCGCATCGCCGTCTTGCCGCCGTAAGAGAGACCGTAGAAGGCAATGCGTTTCGGGTCGACATAGGACAGCGACGCCAGCCAGTTCACGATCTGCTGATGCTGGGGCACGATGATCGAGTAGAGCGTTTTCTTCAGCGGGTTCGCCTTGCGCTGCAACGTCCGGAACCGGTCGCCGAAGAGGTAGAGGTTCTGCGGCGCGAACGTGATGAAGCCCCGCTCGGCCAACTTCGCCGCGAAATCGTGGTACGCCCCGTTATCGCCCTGAATCGCATCCTGCGGCCGGCCCTCCAGACCGTGCTGGCAGACCACGACCGGGCGTTTCTCGCCCTCCTTCAGGTCCTTCGGCAAGAGCAGCACGCCGTAAGCGATCACGTCGGGAAACACGTCCATCACGACCTCGTAGCCCGTCCACTTCTCCTCGTCGTAAGTCCTGCGCGAACGGACGTTCGGCGGCAGGAGACCGGTCTCGAAACGGCCGATCACCTCGTCGTAGAAATGCTTGCGGTATGATTCGACCGTTTCCTCGTATGCTTCGAGCGACTTGGCGTTGAGTTTGGAGAAGAACTCCTGGCGCGCGTAAGGGCTTTCCCTCAGCAGCCACTGGTTGTGGCGATCGATCTCGTGCATTTGGAGCGCATGCCTGGGCTTTGGGTCGAAATCCTTGCGAAGATGTTGCGGCGCTCCCCCATCCTCAGAGGCCAGCTTCGCGCCCGGCGCCAGATCGCGAAGGAAGGCGGCGAGCGCTTGCGGCGATCCGGGAGGCCCCGCGCCGTCGCCGCTCACAACCAGTTCGAGGCGAGGCGCCGGCGTCAGGCCGACGACGAATCCCCTCGCTCGCTCGACCTCCTTTCGCACGTCGCCCAATTGCGGCGTGACGAGGCGACCGGGAGCGCCTCCCGTACCCGGCGGGACAACGACCTCGGGCCCCTTCGCCGCCTCCAGAATAAGCGCGCGCGGCGCCACCATGCTTGCCAGCTCCGCGTCGCCGAACTCCTCGAGCAGGCCGAAGACGTTGCGGTATACGGGCTCCTGCCACACGTTCTGGCGCGAATCGAAGCAGCCGCTCACGCACGCGGCGTCGATGCGCGCGTCCAGCGCGGCGGCGTAAAGCGCGATCAGACCTCCTTCTCCCCATCCGATGACGCCGATTTTTGCGTCGGGATTGTCGCCGGCCTCCTTCGCGAACCAGTCGACGCACGCCAGGACTTTCTGCGCCTCATAGCCAATCAAATGACGACCGAGCTCGAAGGCGGATCGGTAGAGGAACTCGCGGTTCGACAGTTTGCCGTGCGTGACGCCGCGGTCGATCAAGACGGGCACGATGACGCGGCAGCCGCTCTCGGCCAGACGGCGGGCGAACTGCGATTCCGGCGCCACGCCGTCCGCCAGCCCGACAAGCGCCTCGGGTGTCTGGTCCGCGTCGGGAACGGCGACCACGTCCGCGACCGAGGAACCGCCGGTCGGTTTGAGAAGCAGTCCCTCGCCGTGCGCGTCGCCGAAGGCGGGCCAGCGCACCGCGTAGATTTCATAGCCCTTCCCGCGACCGACCAAAGCGGGTTGCGCCGTCGTGCCCGTCAGTTCCAACCCATTGATCGGGACCCGCGCATCGCGAATCCCGATGATATGCCGCAGCCGCTGGCGGTTCGGCTCGATGGACTCCTTGTATCTCTCCGCCGACGAAGTGTCGCGTTTCCAGTGACGGCCCCGCCGCTCGACCGATTTCTCCGTCTCGGCGAGGAGAAATCGGTCCACGCCCGAAACGAGATCCGACGCGATGTCTCCCTCCATGCGAAGGGGCGCCGTCCCGGGCAGCGGCTCCAAGCGGAACGGTTCGCCGAACGGTTCGCCGGCGTTCCTCGCAAACGTCTCAGCGATCCGCTTTCCTTCAGCCGTGTCCGGGTTGGCCGGCCACTGGGCGAACGAGGGATCGTCGTCGGCGCGGAATCCCCATCTGCCGCGAAGATCGATGGTCCCCTCCTTCGCCGCTAGCCTCGGACGGCCGTCGCCGAAGCCCCCCGCTCCGCCGCCGTCGTAAACGCGCACGGCGATCAGATTGTAGTCGCCGGGCCGGACCAACTCCGGCGCGACCTCGTAGGACCGGCGCGCGCCCGACGCGCTCTGATAGGGCTCCACCGCCCCTAGGCCTCCCACTTTCTTCCCGTTGAAGAACGTCTCGTCGCAGTCGTCAATCGGCCCCAGATCCAGTTTCAGCGCTTGCCCGCGCCATTCAGCCGGGACTTTCGCGAAACAACGATACCAGGCATAGCCGTCGTGCTTCTCGACGATGCCGCCGTACTCCCTCTCCCAAAAGCCCGGCACGCGCAGCGATTGCCAGCCTTCTCCCTCGCCCCCTGCGACGCCCCCCGTTGCCAGAACGAGGAAGACGGTCATCCCTGTTGAGAGGAGGGCGCTCCCTTTTAAACGCGTCCACATTGCGGCGATCTCCTGTAACACACAGGGAGGATCAGGCCGAGCCGTGTCTCCCCGAAAACGCGCGCCTTCAGATTTGCGTCCTACTTCGCGTCGACCTTGAGTTCATACACCGACCAATTGTTCTCTGCTGAGCCGGTCTGCACGATCTTGACGTAGCGGCCGCGCACGGGCGGAAAACGGACCTCGACGAGCGGCTGATCGCCTTTCCCAGTCGCGACGGGTTGGCCCATTTCCGCTGGATCGTTCGAAACGTACACTTCGTAAGCGCGCGGGTAGTCCTGCGTCTTGACGGCGCTGTCCATGTTGACGCCGCTCACGGTCTTCTCACTCCTCAGGTCAAGCATGAACCAAATGCCGGGTTCCTGATTGACCAGGCTCTTCCACCGCGTCTCGCGGTCGCCGTCAATGGCGTATTGGGCCGCCTCGAGGTTGTGGGAAGCTGAAGCGACGGGCTTACCCAAGGCCGCCTGGATCTTGTCGATTGCCTGCTCGGCCTCCGCTTTCAGGGCAGGATCCTTCGCGCAGCGACGCGCGATGGCCAGGGCGTCGGGGTGGGCGATCTCAGAGACGCCCGCCAGGACCAGTTTCTTCTCATCGGCGCTCGTCGCCGCGGCGAAGGCCTGCTCGTACATCCCAATAGTCTCCGCCTGGGAGCGATCGCTTGGCAGGCCAATCAAGCGGACCAGATTTCGCAGCGCCAAGGCGCGGTGCAGGGGGTTGTCGGCGCTCTGGGCCAGTTCCAGGAGGTCCGGCGCCGCGGAGGCGTCGGGCCAGCCCGCAAGAGCGCGGACCGCGGCGTCGCGGACCGCTTCGTCGGCGTGCTTCAAGTCCCCCCGCACGGCCCGCGCGGCGTCCGCGCCTGCCAAGCGCCCCATCGCGCGCAACAGAGAGACCCGCGCCTCTCCCCCCTCTGAGGCGGCGTGCGCCTTGAGAATGGGCTCCATGCGCGCCGTCGGGTCCTCGACGCGCCGAGCGATGGCCACAACGGCCTTCTCCGCAGCGCCGCGCGCCTGGGGGTCGGGTTCCTTCGCCATCAGAGCGACGGCGGCCGCCAAGTCCCTCCCCTCGCCCAGTTCGCCCAGCGCATCGAAGCACTGGCGACGAACCGCGGCGCTCTCGTCAACGCCCGCAGTTCTCGCGATCTCTACGGCCCAAGCGCTCGATCGACGCGCACTCAGGGCGCGGATCAGTTCCATGCGATCGGCCTCGGGCGCCCCTTGGACGGCCTCGACGATGGCGCGGTCGACGTCCGCCCCCCGCATGCGGGCCAGACTGTCTCGACCCGCGCCGCGAAGATCCACGTCGGAGGTCGCGGCCAGAGCGGCGAGAAGTCTCACCTCAGGAGCGCCGCCCAGTGAACCTAGCGCCCGCACGGCGGCAAGACGAACCGCTTCATCCGCCGTCTTCCTGGCGAGTTCGGCGATCGCCGGCGCGGCCGTCTTGTCTCCTCGCACCACGAGGGCGCCCAGCAGGGCCTCCTGGACCCTCGAAGGACTGTTCGCGAGCAGATCGGCGACGGTTCCCGTGACCCCGGGATCGGGCAACTCCGCGAGACACGCGGCGGCGTCGGTCTGCATCGCAAGGTCGTCGCTCCTCACGATTTGGACGAGCAGACGCGCGCCGGATCGCGGCGATCCGGGCGACTCCCCTTCCATGGCGGCGAGCCGTCCGCGCAAAGCGGCCGCGCGCGTGGCGACCGGCTCGCGCGGGTCGTACAACTTCTCATAGATGGCGGCTGCCTCTTCTTTGGCGCCCGCCTCCAGCAACGACTCCGCGCAACGAAGCCAGGCGTGGGTCAGCGCTTCCCGCAGAGGGCCCTTCGATTCGGGCCGCGCCGCCGCGATGGCGCGGGCCGCGCCGCCGGCGCCGATCTTTCCCAGCGCCCGGCTGGCCGCAACCGCAGCCGCCTCATCCTGCCCTTTCAGCAACTCCGCAAGGGGAGGCGCCGCTTCGGCGTCTCGCCGTTTGCCGATGCTGTCAATCACGCCGATCAGTTGATCGCCCTCCACGTCGCGAAGGGCGCGGCGCAGAACCTTGTCCGCCGCCGGATGCGCCATCCGCTCCAGGATGTAGCGCGTCATGTGGGAAAGCGCCTGGTCTTGAAGGGGACGCGCCAGCGCAGGCGCATGCTCGGGTCCCGCGACGAGCGAGAGTTGGCGGCACACGAAATGCTTGGCGTCGAGCGTCGCGTCGGGAGACTCCAGCACGGCGATCAGGCGCGGCGCCAAGGCGCGCGATTGGCCGACGTCGGCCGAAGCGCGGGCCGTGTAATGCTCCAACGCGATAAGCGCCTTGCGGCTTTCACCTTCCTTGTACCGCCCCACGTCGGTCAGAATCGTCTCCAGCGAGGGATCCGCCGGCGGCGCGGCCGGCCCCCGAGCGCACGCTGAAACAAGGAGGAGGGAGATCAGAACGCAGCCCTTGCGACGGGGATGGCGACAATGGCGATTCATCTTCTCATGTTCCTCTCGCGGGCGACTCCTTGAGGGTCTTCTCGCGATCCCCGAGCGCGCCGCCGTCTACAGACTATCGGGACTCTTGGACGGGGAGAGCCGTCCCTCAAAACGACCACGGCTCGCGCTTGGGACGACAGAGCATCCGGTTGGCCGCCTCGTCGTCGATCGCGCGTTCCTGCTCCGGGTCCCAGCGGATCTTGCGCCCCAACCGCAGGCAGATGACGGCCAAGTGGCAGATCGAGTGGGACCGGTGGACGATATGGGCTGGAGCGATCGGCTGCGCGCGCGTCCGCGCGGCGTCCAAGAAGTCCTGCCAGTGGTGGTCGCTCTTGCGGAGGGGGACCTCGCCGCCGTGGAGCGGCTCGATCAACTCCGGGCGCGACGCCTCCAGAGAATCGCGTTGCACGAGAATCCACCCATCGGTCCCCACGAAACGGACCGCCCAATCGCCGTTCGGCATCGTTTCGTGAGTCAGGACCATCTCGACCCCATTGGCGTACCTGCACCGGACGTTGTAGGTCACCGGCGTGTCGAACAGGCCGTCTTCGGGGAAGACGCCCGTGCCCTCAAACTCGACCGGCCCCGTGTCCTCGGTGTTGTTGGCCCACTGGCCGATGTCGATGAAGTGAGCGCCCTGATCGCTGATTTTGCCGTCGGAATAGTCGAGGATGAACCGAAAAGAGCCATGACAGCGGCGCTCGGTGTACGGGGCCCAGGGCGCGGGACCGAGCCACATGTCGTAATCGAAGCCCTCCGGCACGGGTTGGACCGGCTGCGGCTCGCAGGCGGGGCCCGGCTGAAGGTACTCGACGATCGTCTTCAGCTTGCCGATGCGCCCGTTGCGCACGGCCTCGCACGCCAGGCGGAAATGCCCGATGCTGCGCCGCTGGGTGCCGCTCTGGTAGACGCGGCCCAGACGCCGCATCGTCTCGGCCACGGCGCGTCCCTCGGCAACGGTCGTCGACATCGGCTTCTCGCAGTAGATGTCCTTTCCCGCCTCGGCGGCCAGAATCGAAATGGGGGCGTGCCAATGGTCCGGCGTGGCGATCATCACGGCGTCGACGTCCGGCCGGGCCAGGATCTCGCGGAAGTCCCGGTGCTCGTCGCATTTGCCCGCGACCCCCACGGCGGGGTGGTCCCGGTAGAATGCGTCGACCATCTCGCGAGCCGCCTGGCGGTGCTTCGCGTCGACGTCGCACACGGCGTTGATCCGCGTGCCGGGGCACCCGAGAAAGACCTGGATGTTCCCCTGACCGCGGCCGCCCGTTCCGATGCAGCCGATGTGAATGCGCTCGCTCGGCGCCGTCGCGCCGTTGCGACCCAAGGCCGACGCGGGGACGAAATGAGGAGCGGCGAGGGCCGCCCCAGCAACGGTCAGGAACCTGCGACGCGACAGCGCGTGGTTTCGTCTCATGGTGTCATTCCTTCTCAATCGCGGTGAATCGTGACGGATCTGCGATCGCTCCCGGGCCCTGGCGTCTCGCCGCCGCGCGCAGCAACCCTCGTTATGCGCATAATTCATCCGAGAATGTCCGGCCTGTCAAGCGAAATCATCCGTTGCATTCGGTCACAAGAGTCTTGCGCGTCGCCCGAGAATAAGGTAAGAAATCAGGTTCTGGAAGGAGGCCGACGCCATGTTGACCGACACGAAAAGAACTCTCGCCGCGATCCGGGCGCGCATCGACCAGGCCCGGGACTATCTTTGACCTCGCCAACAAGTCCAAGCAACTCGAGGACCTGGAAGCGAAGACCCAGGAGCCCGGATTCTGGAACGACCGCGCGGCCGCCCAGGAGCATATGAAACGCCTCAAGGAGGCCCGTCTTCAGGTCAAACCGTGGGTCGAAGCGCAGAAGGAATGCGACGATCTCCTGGAACTGGGCGATCTCCTCGAAGGGGAGGAAGAGGAGGAGACGGCCGCGGAGCTCGAGGAGAGCGCCAGGGCCCTCGCCCAGCGCATCGACGCCCTGGAATTCCGCGCCATGCTGCCGGGCGAGACGGACCCCAACAACTGCTATCTGCACATCCACGCCGGCGCCGGCGGCACGGAATCGTGCGACTGGGCGGCGATGCTCGTTCGCATGTACCAGCGCTGGTGCGAGCGCCACGACTTTACCATGGAGGAGATCGCCTTTCAGCCGGGCGAGGAGGCCGGGATCAAGAGCGCCACGTTTCACGTCAAAGGCGACTACGCCTACGGCTACCTCCGGGGCGAGGCGGGCGTGCATCGCCTCGTGCGGATCTCGCCTTTTGACGCCGGCGCCCGCCGGCACACCTCGTTCGCCTCGGTCTGCCCCACGCCCGAGATCGACGATTCGATCAACATCGAACTCCGAGACGAAGATCTGCGGATCGACACCTACCGCTCGAGCGGCGCCGGGGGCCAACACGTCAACAAGACCGACTCGGCCGTACGGATCACCCACCTGCCGACCAAGATCGTCGTCTCGTGCCAGAACGAGCGCTCCCAGCACAAGAACCGCGCGACGGCGATGAAGGTCCTGAAGGCGCGCCTCTACCAGCACGAGCTGGACAAGCAGCGCATGGAGCAGGCCGAGCGCGAGAACGAGAAGATGGACATTGCATGGGGCAGCCAGATCCGCTCGTACGTCTTCCAGCCCTACCAGATGGTGAAAGACCTGCGCTCGGACTACGAGACGGGCAACGTCCAAGCCATTATGGACGGCGATCTCGACGCGATGATCGAGTCCGTCCTGCGACTGAACGCCGGCGTCGCGGTGAAGGCCTAACGGTGAAGGCCCGATGTTCCCGGGTCCCGAAAAAGCCGACCGGCGCCGCTCCGAAATGGCGATGAACCGGTCCGATTAGAGGCCGGTCCTCTTGCCCGGCGTGGGGGCCAAGCTCAACTCGGACACGCCGAGGACGCAGAGCCGCGCAGACCCTTCGGGCCGTCCCGGGCCGCTCTTGCCTTGCCCGCCTGCGCGTCACGCGAGGTTCTCCACCTCGGTCTTGGCAAGGAACGAGTCCAGGCCTTCGAGATCAAAGTACTCCGTATCAGGTGTGGACGCGCTTGCGGCGCCGCAGGCTACGGCGAGGCGGAAGGCCCTGCAAAGACGCTCCTTGTCGGCCGCCGCGGCGGCGAAGGCCGAGGCCGAGGAAGAGCCCGGCGCGCGGGCGTCCTTCCCGGGAGACGCCCCTGGAGTCTCCGGCTCGGGTTGGAGTCCCTTCAGGAACCCGGCGAGGAAGGCGTCCCCCGAGCCCGTGGGGGAGCCGTGCGCCGGGGGAGGGGTCGCTCTGAGACGCAGCGCCGCGGTCACAAGGTAGGCGGGTCGGGGGCCGTCCGTGACCAGGCATACGGTGTCCGGCGCGTCGCCGACAACGCGCCCGGCGGTCTCGAGGATGGCGCTTTCGGGGTCGAGGGAAAAGCGGGCGACCCGACCGAGCTCTTCGCGGTTCGGCTTCAGCACGTGCGGTCTCGCCTGGAGTCCCTCGCGGAAAGCCTCGCCGTCGGAATCCAGTGCAACCCAGCACCCGCGAGAGCGGAATCGCTCGATGAGATCGGCGTACGTCCCGGTTGGCGCCCCGGGCGGGAGACTGCCGGCAAGAACCAGCGCATCCCCTGGGCCGACCAGCGAGTCGATTGTCCCGCGGACCCGATCGATCTCCTCCGGCCCGACTTGCGCTCCCGGTTGGTTGACCTTCAGATGTCGTCCGTCGCGCCGCGAGGTGACGACGATGTTGGTGCGCGTGTTGCCGGGCGCCGGGACAACGCGGAGACTTAGATTCCCGGTCTCCTCGGCCAGCGTCTGGAATTCCTCGCCCCCCGGGCCTCCCAGAAGAACGACGGCCGCGGACTTGACGCCCAGAATATGCAGGACGGCTGAAACGTTGATGCCCTTGCCTCCGGGGCGTTTGCGCTGCGCGAGGGCGCGCAACGGCCGCGCCTCCCGGGCCATGTCGTCGCTCACCAAAGGGAGATCCTCCACCTCGAGATTGAGGTCGATGCATGGGTTCAGGGTCACGGTGACGATCATCAGGCTTCACCGCCGAGGACGGCTGCGCCACAAAGGACGACGCCGGGGGAGTGAGCGCCCGGACCGTCTTCGCTAGGCTTGGGGCTCGAGTTTCGAGGAAGTGCTGGTAAGAATGACGAGGTCCACCCGACGATTGCGCGCTCGCCCCTCCTCCGTGTCGTTCGACGCAATGGGGTGGTATTCTCCGTAGCCGGAAGTGGAGAGGCGTCCGCCTGAGAACTGATGGTACGTGACCAGGCGAAGCCAGACGGAGTTCGCCCGCGCCGTGGAGAGTTCCATGTTGTTGCGGAATGCGCGCGACACGGCCACCGGCACGTTGTCGGTGTGCCCCTCGATGCGAATCGCCATTCCCTTTTGCATGAAAGGATAGAGTTTTCTCGCGATTCGATCGATCGTTTCGAGCGACTTGTACTTGAGCGAGGCGGAACCGGAATCGAAGAAACCCGCCTCGCCCAGGGTGATGATGATGCCCCGCTCCTCCTTGCTCATCTCGACGACCCCTTGGGCCAACTCCTTTTCCAACTGCTCCTTGAGGCTGACGAACACTTCCCGCAATTGTTCCTGCCCCTCATAGAAAATCGGGTTCGGATCGCGGACCTCGGGACCGCGGTCAACAAGCGGCTCGACGGGCGCCGTCGAGGAGGAAGGGGCCTCCAAGGCGCCCTCGAAGGTGTCGCCCGGGCCCTCCAAGTCCTCCTCCGTATTGTCTTCGGACGATTCCTCCTCCGTTGGCGTCGGAGATATGCGGGTCAAGGCCTCGCCGTCGTCGACCTTCACGGTCACGACGCTGAATGGGTCAAGACCGGCCTCGCCCTCGGGGATTGGGTTGGGCCTCGAACTGGCAAGGCCGGCGAAGATCATGAGGGGACTGTCGAAGGCGGCCTTGAAGCCCCGCGAGTACTGCTCCCTCTTGCCCTTGTCGCTGTTGCTCGTGGCGTACATGACGACAAAAAACGCGAAGAGCAAGGTGATGAAATCCGCATAAGAGACCAGCCACCGTTCGTGACTGGGCGCTTTCTCCGGCGCTTTCTTCCGGGCCATGGCGCAACCTCCTTCGCGAGTTGAGCAAGGACGCCGCGGATAACCGATGCTTCCGCGATCCTAACGACTTCCGCCTTCCTTGCCCGCAAGCCTCGCCCGGGTTCCCTCATCGAGGTACCCCTTTAACTCCTCCTCGATGATCGAATGGTTGATGCCCTCCTGAATGAGCAGAACGCCCTTCAGGGTCATCTCCTCGAATTTCGTGATCGACTTGCCGATCGCCTTGATCTTGCCCGAAATGGGCAAGACAATCAGGTTCGCCGCCCCCACGCCGTAGATCGTCGCCACAAATGCGGTGGCAATGCCCTCGCCCACCTTGGTGATGTCCGTCAGGTTCTGCATCACGACGATGAGGCCCAACACCGCCCCGATAATGCCGATTGTGGGAAGGTACCCGCCCCCTGCCTCCCAGACCTCGGACTTCTCCTTCCACTCCTCTTCGACCGTCGTCATCTCGGTCTCCATCGTCTCGAAGAGCGTTTTCGGTTCCAGGCCGTCCACCGCCATGCTGAGGGCCTTGCTGAAGAAGGGGTCGGTGATGTTGGGGATCTCCTTCTCCAGGGCCAGAATTCCCTCGCGGCGAGCGCGGCGGGCGAAGTCCACGATCTGACCGATCATGCCCACCTGGTCCACCTTGTGGCCCAAGAAGACCGATCTCAGCCCGAGCACCGCGCCAATCAGCGTCTGGCGCCGGAACTGGAGCATGACGGCCCCCGAAGCCCCTCCCAGCACAATCATGGCCGCCGGAAGTCCCACCAGCTTGGTTATTTCGCCCCCTTCCATCTGGTTGCCGGCAAGGATCATGCCCACCCCGAACAAAATGCCGATCACCGACGCGAGATCCATAGGATGTTTCCCTATCACTGGAGATGGTCGTGGAGAAGACGGCCGGGAAAAGGCCGGATCTTCTCAACCTCACGGACGCCGGACATGGCATAAAGGGCGAAATCCTGGCGGAACCACCCCTTTCTGCTACATCGGCATGCCCCGTATGATGGGTTAGCAGAAAAGGGGGCGTCAGTCAAGGCTCGGTTTTGCCGCGACAAGGGGATGTTTGCGCGTGCGTGCCGCTCCTCGCCCCGGCCGGGGGAATGCCGCCTCTCTTCCGTTGACAGTCCCACTGGGATTCCCCCAGAATGGGGCCGGAAAGTCCGCGGGAGGCGCCCGAAGACGGCGCCCGCCCAGGCCGTCATCGGCCGGGGGGCGCATGTCTTTCCCACACACGGCATTCGTCTCCACGGGGCTGCCGCCCTTTCGGCTCATGCCGTTTCGTCCGGCCCTCACGGCATGCAAACGCCGCCGCAACGCCGGAGATCTCCGAACCGGGGTCCCGCGCCATGACACGGCTCGACACAAAGAGACGCCGACGCTTGAGCAAGCGCCTGAGTCGGTGGGCCCTGCTGGCCGTTCTCACGGGCGCCGCCCTCGTGGCCGTTCTCCTTTTCACCCCTTTCTCGTCGCGCCTCCTCGACCAACAGGTGCGCAAGGCTTGGCGCGAGGCCACCGGTCTGGAGATCTCCTTCCGTCAGGCCGTCTACTTCGTGGCTTGGGGACGACTCGAAGTGAAGGGAATCCGGATCTACAACCCGAAAGACGACCGGGACTTGGCCGCCGTGGACCAGATGCAGATCGGTTGGCGATGGCGGCTCCAGCGTCCCTCGGCCCCCATGGAACTCCAATCCGTCCGCATAGCGCAGCCCGCCCCCATGGTTCTCTATGTCGATAGCGATCTCAGGCTCGCGCCGGATCCACGGCTTCAGTCCTTCCTCGACCTGTTTCAGAGCCTCACCTCGGTCGGCGCGCCTGCCCCGAGGGGCCGTTTCCCCCACGTCCAGGTCGCCGACTTCGCCCTTTACCTCCACCAGAAGACCCAGACCGGCGACCGAACGCTCGCCGGAATCCGGGACGTCAACGTGGATATCAGTGAGGACAGAGCGGCAGGATGGATTCTGAGCCTGACCGGCCGAATCCCGGGGAAGACCTCATCGCCGAGTAATATCGCGGTCACTCTGAATAGCCGCCCCGACAAGCCTGGGCGCATCCTTTCGTTGGAGATGGACTCCTTCGACCTGGCAACGCACTTCGGTCAACCCTTGCCCGTCGCCTTCTCGGCGCAGGAAATCCGCCTCACAGGCGCAACCGAGCCGAGCGACGATCCCGCCTCGAAGACCATCTCTCTATCCGTCTCCGGCCGCCACGTCCGGTTCGGCAGCCGGGCCACAACCCCCACCCTTGAAAGCGATAGCACCCAGGGGGCCGGTTCGCCGGGATGGGACCTCCCCGACACCGACGTCCGCGCGGCTGCCCGCGTCACTCTCGACACGAAGAATTGGGAAATCGCTTTGAGCGGGATCGAGGCGCAAGCCCTCGATTCGCGCATCGCCGGCGCCGCGCGTTTCTCCCTCGCGCAGCCGAACCCCTATGTCTGCGAGATCACCGAGGGCGCGATCCTTTCCCAGGGGCTGACATGGCTGCAGGCGCGAACGCCCGAGTCGCGGCAACCGGTCCGCTTCACTCAAGGGCGCCTGGAACCACGACTCCGCTTCTCCGGCGACCGGAGAGGGATCGACCGGGCGACCTGTCAGGGCGAGGTCATCGCCAGCGAGCTCGGCGCCGCCACCCCGTGGACCAAAGCGCCCATCGGGCCGATTCGAATCGAGGCCCGCCTGACCAGCGACACTCTGCACCTGACCCAGATCGACGTGCAAGCGCCCCCCAACCGCCTGACCGCCTCCGCCAGGATGGCGCGCACGGAGCGAGAGCCGGGCGCCGGGCTGGAGGTTCAGGCCAGCTGGACGGTCGATCTGGCGACCGAGAAAATGCTGGCGTCACTCGTTGAAGGCCGGCTGCAGCGGCTCAAAGAATGGGGGCTGACGGGGACGCTCCTTGGCAACGGATCGATCCGCGGAACCGTGCCCAGGGATTTCTTCGGCAGCGGCCCCCCGGCCCGCCGTAGCGGCCCTCCGGGCCGCCGGGACCTTGCCCCGCAAGACATCCCCGGGCCGCCACGGACGACCGCACAAGAGGAAGACGCGGCTCTGCGGGCCATCGCGTCGCTTCTGGGCGCCCTGAAGATCGACGGCATGGTGCGCATTGAAGGGGGCCGCATCGACCACGAGAGCCTGCCGGCCCCGATCGAGAACCTCTCGGGCCCCATCATCCTTACGAATCGCATCGCCGAGTGCAGCAATCTCGCCGGCGAGATGCTCGGCTCAAAAGTCTCGCTCAGCGGCCAGATCCGCGGCGACCCTCTTTTCTGGGCGCAGCCCGAGATCAGCCTGCGAGTGGTCGGAGATCTGGACCTCGCCCGCGCGCCGGACCTGTTGGGGAAAGCCGAAGAGAGCAAGCGCCGGTTTCTCCGGCGCCTCGAACCCGAAGGCCGGCTCGCGGTCGATCTCCAGGTGCGCGGGCCGCTTTCTCAGCCCGGGGGACTCTCCTACGTGGGCGACGTCAAAGCCCAGGGGATTTCGTGCCGCCTCGATCCGCCACTCGGCAAGGGAATCCTCCGCCAGACCCACGCCGATGTCCATTTCTTCCCCGACCGCGTGGTCGCCGACCGAATCCAGGGCAAGATCGAATCGATCGACTTCGTGTCGACCGGCACGCTCCACACTGCCGGCTGGGATCTGTACCTGAGCGCCTCGGGACTCCTGCCCGACTGCCAGCGGACTTTCCCCTGGCTCATCGGTTCCATCTGGGAGGTGGACGGGGCGGCGCGCGCCCGAGTCCGCCTTACCGCGAAAATGAAACCGAAAACGGCGCTCGTGGCGCCCACAAGCCCCGTGGGCGCCATTCTGACGGCCTTGAACTTCGGCGACCCGCAGTCCCAGCCAACGACCCTTGAGCGCAAGTCCCTCGATCAGCATTTCGACTGGACTCTCGCCGGGACGATCGACGCCGAGGACTGCGTCTTCACCTACCACGCCATGCCCAGCCGCATCACGCACGTTTCCGGACGTTTCCTCTTCGACGAGAAAGGCATTTACACCGCCGGCAAAGTCCAAGCCCAATGGGGGCAATCCATGGGTCACACGTCCGGTTCGTTCCTCTTTGGACGAGACGGAAACCCTCCTACAGCGGTCTTCACCGCCGAATTCCCTTCCCTCGTGGCCGACGACTGGATCCAGCGGTGGGGGTGGACGGGGTCCGTGCGAGGGCCGCGGGAGGGCGAGGCCGTTGAGGCTCCCCGCCACGTGTACCGCCCCGAGGACTTCAATCGCGAGGAAATGGATCAGTATGAGAAGGGCTTCGTGGCGGAGGGAACCATCAAGGCCGACCACGCCTTCTACAAGAAGTTCGAACTCGCGCAGAGCGACGCCCATTTCCGCTACCTCTGGCACCGAGAGCGTCCCAATTTCCTCGAGTTCGACCGAATCCACGCGGGGATCTATGACGGCGAGGTCGACCTCAAGACCGCCCTTGTCTTCTTCGGCCAGTTCTTCCACTGGGACCTGGAGACAAAGATGGCGAACGTTCTGTGCGAGCGGCTCCTTAGCGCTTTCCACGGCCGGAAATCAACCATTACGGGACGCTTGGCGGCCACGGCGCGCTTCCGCGGGAAGTCGGCGGCCCCCGGGGCCGCTTCCGCGGAGCGCGACGAAGCGTCTCTCGCCGCCCTGGAAGGCTCGGGAGAATTCGCCTTGGCTGACAGCCGTTTCATGGGAAATCCCGTGTTCCTTGCCATTGGCAAGCTCCTGAGTTCCCCGGAGTTCGATGAAGTGTCTTTCACCCAAATGGACGGGCGCTTCGACTTGAGCAAGCGGATTATTCACATTCCCCGACTCGACTTCCAGGGCATGGTGCTCGAGATGTGGGCCGAGGGCAACGCCGGGCTTGACGGGCAGCTCGACCTCATGGTTGTCTACCGCTTCCTCTCCACCCTGAAGAACATCCCCATCCTGGGGCAGGTGGGCAAAGGAATCAGCTTCCTCGGCTCCACCTTCTTCAAAATCCACATCGGCGGCACGATCGAAAACCCCCAGGCCAAACCCGTTCCCCTCTCCCTCGACAAACTCAAAGTCCTGCGGTTCAAAGCCATCCAGCCGCAGCCCCCTTCCGGCGAGGAAACGGCGTCCCCCGGCGGGGACGTGAGGCCGCCCTCCCCCGGCCCTCCGTCATCACGCGACACCCTCACGTCCCCGGGGGACGCCCTCACGTCCCCGAGCAGCCCCCCAGCAACACACACCGATCCCGCGGACGGGGTCCGCGGGGCGGATGCGGTCCGCGGGGCGGATGCGGTCCCTGCGCCGACGCCTGCGTCCTCCGGCGAGGCCGCCAGCCCTCCCCTATCCGACGAGCGAAAACCGTGAGATCCCCGGGACATGCGACCGCCGGACATCCTGGAATTCTCTTGCAAACACCCGCGCCTCCCCCGCAAAATGTGAGCCCCATTCCCTGGGGGAACGTCTTCCCCGGGGGGAAGGGGCGGACGGGGGCCGTGCGACGGGTCCGGAGAGAGGGATGTCGGCAGAATGGCTGCGCCGCTGAATGTAGGGATCGTCGGCTTCGGCAACATCGGGACGGGCGTCGTCCGGGCGCTTGAGACGAACCGCGCGGTCGTCGAATCGCGCGTGCCTCACCCCATCCGCGTCACGCGCATTGTCGATATCGACACGACCACCAGGCGCGACGCCAACTACGACCCCGCCATCCTGTCGAACGACACCGAGGGGCTCCTGGCCGACCCCGACGTCCACGTCGTTCTGGAATTGACCGGAACGATGGATTTCGCGCGGGACCTGATCGACCGCGCTCTCCAGGCCAAGAAAAACGTGGTTACGGCGAACAAGGCCCTTATCGCCTCCCACGGCGTCGACCTCATCCGGACCGCGGTCGCCAACAAGGTCTGCCTCCTCTTCGAGGGGGCGGTCGGGGGAGGAATCCCGCTCCTGCGCACGCTCCACCAGGGGCTTTCGCCCAACGACATTTCCGCCGTCCGCGGGATCCTCAACGGCACGGCCAACTTCATCCTGACCCGCATGTGCGAGGAAGGCGCGGACGGGGTCCGTGCGTCCGACTTTCAGACCGCTCTCCTTCAGGCACAGGAGATGGGCTGCGCCGAGCCCGATCCGACCTTCGACGTCGAGGGCCACGACACGGCCCACAAGCTGGCCATCCTCGCCACGCTCTGCTTCGGCCAGGACATCCGTTTTGGAGACATTTACAGGGAAGGCATCACGCAGATCGGTCCGATCGACGTCGTCTACACACGCCAGATGGGCTACGCCATCAAGCTCCTCGGCATCGCCAAGCGCGACGCCGAAGGCCGGGTGGAGGCGCGCGTTCATCCCACGCTTCTGCCGATCCGTTCGCGCCTCGCTTCGGTGGGCGACGTCTACAACGCCATACGCTTCGATGGGAACCTCACCGGGTCGGTCATTCTCTCCGGCAAAGGCGCCGGCCCCGAACCCACGTCGAGCGCAATCCTGAGCGATCTCATGGTTCTCGCCTCGGGCAAGGCCGAAGGAGGATTGCGGCGCGAAATGCGCCTCTGCCTCCCCAAGAACGAGAAACGCCTCCGCCCCATCGAGGAGCTCGAGACCCGCTACTATATCCGTTTCGGTCTGGCCGACGTGGCCGGCGCCCTCGCCCAAGTCTTCACCATTCTCGCCTCGCACGACGTGAGCGTCGCCTCCATGATTCAGCCCGCCGAACGCGGCGACGACTACGCGCCTGTCCTGGTCGTGACTCACGAGGCGCGCGAAGCCAAGGTGCAAGAAGCCCTCGCCCAAATCCGCACGCTCGAAATCAGCCAAGCCGATCCGTATCTCCTTCGCATCGAGGACATGGGATAGGGAGGCGGCCGGCCCTGTCTGGCGCGCGATCCGGACGCGCGGCGCCCGCGCCGCTGACCCCCCATTGTCACCCCGGGGAGTCAGGCCCTCGGCGACCCGCCGCCGTGTATGGGGGAGGCAGAG